>Ga0209101_1000020_pt1 | contig 126196 bp, 105 predicted proteins | sample ConPoolayeCmetaG_FD_185481 | JGI IMG/M metagenome (GOLD analysis project Ga0209101, IMG submission 185481) | Hot spring microbial mat communities from California, USA to study Microbial Dark Matter (Phase II) - Cone Pool mat layer C metaG... ... | reverse complement strand
TGCGTGTCCGGTGGAGCCGGTGACGTTGGCATTGGACGGGGATTGTTCGGCGGCGTTGCCGGATTACGGCGATTTGGCCATGGACAACTGCGGATTGGCGGAGGTGACGCAGGAGCCGGAGGTGGGGACGACCTATGATGGGCCGCAGGTGGTGACGGTGACGTTAACGGCGACGGATGACTCGGGCAATACCAGTACGTGTACGTTTGACGTAATAGTAGTGGATGACGAAGACCCGGTGGTGTTGTGTCCGGAGCCTTTGAATCCCTACTCAGCAGATGCGGGCGAGTGTTTTGTGTTGTTGCCGTTTGAGGCGGAGGCTACGGACAACTGCGGTGAAGTGGCGGTGGTGTACAGTGTGGGAGGCGACACTATTGTGTTCCCGTACGCTTTTCCGGTGGGCGTGACGACGGTGTTGGTGACGGTGACGGACGAGTCGGGCAATGAGGCGACGTGCGAGTTTGTAGTGGAAGTGGTGGATGAGGAGGAGCCGGTGGTGACATGTCCGGAGACACAGACGTTGTCGTTGGGCCTGTCATGCTCGGTGTCTTTGCCTAGCTACACGGGCCTTGCAACGGTTTCCGATAATTGCGGTGTGTTGAACATGAGCCAGGACCCCGGTGTCGGTACCGAGTACACTGCTCCAGGAGAGGTGACGATTGTGTTGACGGCAATAGATACTGCCGGGAATACGGCTACCTGTGCGTTTGTGGTAGAGGTGGTAGACAACACTGCGCCGACGGTAAACTGTCCTTTCCCGTTGAACCCTTACACGACAGAAGCGGGCGAGTGCTATAAGAGTCTGGAGTTCTCCGCAGAGGCATTCGATAATTGCAATATTTCCGAGGGTGTATATACCGTAGAAGACGATGAGATTGCTTTCCCCTTCGACTTCCCCGTCGGTACGACGGTGGTGTTGTTTACGGCGACCGATATAAACGGGAACACGGCAACCTGCACGTTCGTGGTGATAGTAAGAGACGAAGAAGACCCGGCGGTGACTTGTCCGGAGCCCTCAGAGCCCTACAGTGCGGAACCGGGCGAGTGTTTTGCCGAGTTGACTTTTGAGGCAGATGCGGAGGACAATTGTGGTATTGCAGAAATAGCGTATTTCGTGGGTGATGACGCTATTGAGTTCCCGTACGAATTCCCGGTAGGGACGACGACGGTTGAGGTGGTGGTTACGGACGAGGGTGGGAACACGGCGACATGTGCTTTTGTAGTGGAGGTAGCGGACACCGAAGACCCGGTGGTGTCGTGTCCGGAGCCTTTGAATCCCTACGAAGCAGAAGCGGGCGATTGCTTTGCCGAGTTGACTTTTGAGGCAGATGCGGAGGACAATTGTGGTATTGCAGAAATAGCGTATTTCGTGGGTGGTGACGCTATTGAGTTCCCATACGAATTTCCGGTAGGGACGACGACGGTTGAGGTGGTGGTTACGGACGAGAGTGGGAATACGGCAACTTGCGTCTTCGAGGTAGAAGTGGTAGACGAAGCGCTGCCGACGATTTCTTGTCCGCCAGTTCAGACACTGGTATTGGGCCCGACGTGTTCGGCCTCTTTGCCCGACTACACGGCCTTGGCGGAAGCCTCCGATAATTGCGCCGAGACGGTAACGGTCACGCAAGCACCGCTACCGGACACCACCGTCAGCGGTGTGGGCGCCATGACCGTAACCCTCACGGCTACCGACGCCGGCGGAAACACCGCCACCTGCTCCTTCACCGTCAACAAGCAGGACAACACGCCGCCTTCCATCACCTGCCCGCCCACTCAGACGCTCACCTTGAGTCCTACCTGTTCGGCCACCTTGCCGGATTATACCGGCTTGGCGACCACTTCGGATGGCTGCTCTGCGACGGTAACGGTTACGCAAACACCGGTGGCGGGCACCACCGTCAGCAGTGCGGGTGCAATGACCGTAACGCTAACGGCAAACGACGGAAACGGCAACACGGCTACTTGCTCGTTTACCGTCAATAAGGTGGACGGTACACCGCCGGTGTTCACTTTCGTGCCGGGGAGTGTAACCGTGCAGTGCAACAGTATCCCGACAAATCCCGGATCGCCTACCGCCACAGACGCTTGCGGATCGGTAACGATAACGTACAACGGCCCAACGGTCATCCCCGGTTCCTGTTCGGACGCCAGGACAATCATTCACACATGGACGGCTACGGATGCCAGCGGCAATACCGCCACGGCAACTCGCACGGTTACGGTAGTCGATACGCAGAAGCCCAACTTCACCAGTGTGCCGGCGAATATCACGGTGGAGTGCGACAACCTTCCGCCCGTCGGTACACCTATTGCTACGGACAACTGTGATAACGACGTAGCCATCACCTACAATGGCCAGACCAGGACAAACGGGGCGTGTCCCAACCAGTATATCCTAACACGCCGCTGGACGGCGTCTGATAACTGCGGCAATACCCGCTCCACTTCCCAGGTGATCACGGTGGTTGATACCACTAAGCCGGTCTTCACGTCGGTACCGGCAAACACCACCATTCAGTGCTCAGACCCCGTGCCTCCGGTGGGAGCGGCAACCGCTACGGATAACTGCGGCGGTGTTACGGTGCAATACCTGGGTGAAACAACGATTAATGGCTCGTGCCCAAATAAGTATCAAATTCGCCGTACCTGGAGGGCTACAGACCAGTGCGGCAACAGCACGGTGACGGTACAGCTCATCCAGGTGGACGATACTACGCCGCCGATATTCACCTTCGTGCCGCCCGATGTTACCATCTTGTGTACAGAACCGCTGCCGCCACTGGTCAATCCTACGGCGTCCGATAATTGCCCGGGTCCGGTGAACATTACTTTCTTGGGCAGTACGCCCACCGGCAGTGGCTGCGAGAGTACCTATACCGTAACGCGGAGATGGCGAGCAGAGGATCTGTGCGGCAATTCTGCCATTGCTACCCAAGTGATTACGGTACAGTCTACTCCTTTTAGCCCAGAGGAGGTGGAGAACCGCGATGCCGTCAAACCGCAGGCGCCGTTGTGGGACGACGACCGCATCCTGACGCTGCAGCCCAACCCGACCACCGACCGCGTACTCATCGGTCTAGGTAGCTTCGCCGGCGAACGCGTAGTGGTCTCCATCCACAACGACATGGGGCAGCTCATCTACGAGCGCGCGGTGGAGGCCACACCGGATTTGATGATGCCCGTTAGCTTGCGCGAAAGCGGCGCTACGCCCGGCCTCTTTACCGTGAGCGTCCGCAGCAGTGGCCGCGTAGTGGCCAAGCGACTGGTACTGTTAGAATAGGAATAAAAAAGCGGAACACGCCTGAACACCGTCCGAGAGCCGCTTCGCCCGCAAAGAGCGCAGCGGCTCCGGCTTTTTAAGAACTTCTCGCCGACAGGACGCTGTTGTCGGCGGGCACAATCTCCGGCCGGGGCGAGATGCATCTGTTGAATGCCGGTTGAGGGTATTGCTTTTTTACGGGTAAGCGCCTTATCTTTAAGGCACAAACTCCGGCCGTATGTCCCCCCACGAAATACCTTTTGTTCGACTGCTGCTGCCCTTTTTGGCGGGAATTGCCTCAGGCGCCGCCGTCGATGTTCCGCTAAGGGGAGGATGGGTTGCATTGGCACTGGGTGCGTTAGGTCTCGTCGTATGGTCGGTGCGAAAGCAGTCTTATCGCTTCCGATGGGCGTATGGCGCGGGTTTAGCCGGTTGGCTTTTTTTAGCCGGGTATTGCTCCGTGGTGCAGCGCGACGAAAGGCGTTTGCCCCATCACTTTTCCCGCATTTGTCCTACTGCGACAGCATGGGTGGGAGTGGTATGCGACGTGCCGGACAAGGGAGCAAAACTCAAGGTGCCGCTGCGCATTCGGGCAGCTAGAGAGGAGACAGGTGGTTGGAAACCTTGTGAGGGCTATCTCCTTTTGTTTCTTGACCATACGAGTCGGGCTGACTCCGTTCGCTACGGCGATCGCCTATGGGTGAGCGCCCGCGCGCTGCCGGTGGAGCCTCCTAAGAATCCCGATGCCTTCGATTATCGGCGCTATCTGCACTACCGCAACATACACTACCAGGCCTTCGTGCGCGACGGTGAGTTTGGACTGATAGACCGTGGCCACGGCAATCCTCTGTGGCATATGGCTTACAGTTGGAGAGAGCGCTTGCTAACGATATTGCGCGACTATTTCCCTACGCGGGATGAATACGCCGTAGCTTCGGCGCTGCTCCTGGGCTACAAGGAAGACCTTTCTGAGGAGCTGCGCACGACCTATACTCAGACGGGCTCCATGCACGCCCTGGCGGTTTCGGGAACTCATGTAGGGTTGGTATATGCGGCCCTGTATTTTTTGATTCGACGCATTCCCTGGCGGCAGCGTTACAAGCGCTGGGGCGACGCCCTACTGCTCTTGCTCGGCATTTGGAGCTTTGCCCTCGTCACGGGGGCCACACCTTCCGTTTTGCGCGCTTCGCTGATGTTTACCCTCTTTTTGATAGGGAAAGCCCTCCACCGCCACGCCTCTACCTGGAACATCTTAGGGGCAACGGCCTTCTTGCTGTTGCTATATAACCCGTACTACCTCTTTGATTTGGGATTTCAACTGTCGTTTGTTGCGGTAGCGGGCATTATAGGGCTCTATCCCTTGTTTAACCGCTATTCTCCCGACCTGCCGAAGTGGCTACGAGGGCCTTGGGATGTGTTGTTGATCGGAGTTGCCGCCCAGTTGGGCACACTGCCCTTGTCGCTGTATTATTTCCACCAATTCCCGGTGTATTTTTGGTTGGCCGGCTGGGTTGTGGTTTTGGGCGGAGCGGTGTACCTGTGGGGTGCAGGGGCGCTCGTCGTATTGCATCTGTTGTTGCCGCCGCTTGCTGAGGGAGTAGGGTGGGGGCTTTATTACGTGCTGCTGGGTATGAATACCCTCATGCGATCCATCCAGCACTTACCCGGTAGTGTGGTGCAAGGCGTTTGGATAAGCAGTTGGGCGGCGGCGTGTTTGTATATAAGCATTGCCTACGGTGCAGCGAGTTTATGGCATCACCGACCCCGTTGGGCCATGGTAGCACTGGCGGCTTTGTTGTGCGTTGCGGTAGATCGCCTGATTAGGCAGGTAGGACAGCTATACCAGGAACGCTTGGTGGTATATGCGGCCGGGCGGCATTGGTTGGTGGATTTTTTCAGTGGACCTAATGCCTATTCATGGTCGGACGATATCTCGGAGCGACGCGAGCGTATGATAGCCGAAGCCCACCGCTGGTCATCGGGAGTGGTGCATCCGCCTGTCCGAGTGGACGCGCGCTTCGACCGGCCGTTCCGCAGCGCTAATCTTTGGGTACAACCGCCTTTCGTTCAGTTTTCCAATAGTCTGTTGGCCGTCGTCGATTCTCCGCTTTTGCCGGCCAATGCCGACCGTCCTCCTGTAGCGGTAGAAGCCTTGATTTTGCACAATAACCCGCGGGTTACTGTAGAAGAGTGTCTGCGCCATTTCCAACCAAAGGTAGTGGTCATCGGGGCGTCGAACCGAGAATGGCGCACCCAACGGTGGAGGGCAGAGTGTGAACGGTTGCAACTGAGCGTACACGACGTTCGCCAACAGGGTGCCTGGCTATTCGACGCAAAACCTTAGCGAGGCAATCCTCGCGCACATTTGTTCACCGATTACGTGTTTACGGCGATGGCAAAGAAAGTGTATCCCTACTTCTATTTTTTACCTTCTGAGCGACGCGCCATCAACGTACTGTTATTACTCATCGGCGCTGTGTGGCTTGCTCCGTTCCTACTGCGCTATTGGCGACCGGTGCGGCAGGCCGACTTCTCTGCACTGGAAGAACACCTTCGCTTTTGGCGTCCGGCCGAGACGGATGCGGCCGTCGAACGGCCGGCAAAGGCAGCCGGAGAGCTGTTCTATTTCGACCCTAATACGGCCTCCGTGGAGACGCTGATTCGCCTGGGAGTGCCCTCGCGCGTTGCGCACACCGTTCAGCGTTATCGAGAGCGGGGAGGGCGTTTTCGACGGGCGGAAGACCTGGCCAAGATTTACACCATGCCGGAAGAGGTCTTCGAACGGCTTCGGCCTTATGTGCGCATAGAGACTGCCGAACCCTGGGCGGGCCGAAGTCCGGGAGCAAAGGGCAGGAACCTGTTTGCTTTCGACCCTAATACTGCCTCGCGAGAGGACTTGCTTCGGCTGGGGTTGTCTCCTCATTTAGTGGAGCGCCTGCTTCGCTATCGCGAAAAGGGCGGAGCCTTTCGCCAAAAGAGCGATTTCAGAAAACTTTACGGCTTGTCGGAGGCCGATTACCAACGCTTAGAGCCTTATATCGCCATAGCCCAACCGGAGACTTTAGCCGTTCAACCGGTGGCCTATAGCTACGGCGAAAGTCCGGCCGTTTCCTCCCGCCGGGTACCCACATTCCTAGACGTCAACGCGGCCGACGCCGAAGCGTGGATGCGCCTACCGGGCATCGGGACGGCGCGGGCCAAGAGCATTATCCAGTATCGCGAGCGTTTAGGCGGCTTCTCGAGCGTCGAACAGGTAGGTGAGACGTTTGGCCTACCCGACAGCGTGTTTCAGGCTATTCGACTGTGGCTTCGGGTAGAAACTCCTCTCTATCGAAAGATCTCCCTCAATACCGCCGACATAAAGGAGCTGGCAGCACATCCGTATATCTCCTATCAGCAGGCGCGCCTTATTGTGGCCTATCGAGAGCAGCACGGCCCGTACAAGAGCCCGGAAGACCTTCGGAACATTGCCGCGTTTACCGACCTCGGCTGGCTGGCAAAGGTCATCCCTTACTTGGAAGCGCCATAAGGGCAAACTTTTTTCATCTCGAGGCAGCGTATAGAGGAATCTCGTCGTTCTTTGGACAATTACCGTATACACGTGTACGTGCGAATCGAATGGATGTCGCCTGGGCCTTGGGCTTTTCAGAAAGCGAACTCTTGAGTGCGCTGGCTCGTCAGGAGCAGTGGGCGCAGCAACATCTTTATGAGCTGCATTACGGCAAAATGATGGGCATTTGCCTTCGTTACGCCGGGTCGAGAGACGAAGCGCTGGACTTGCTACACGAAAGCTTTATCAAAGTATTTCAAAACATCCATCTTTATCGACCGGTGACTTCCTTGGGTGCTTGGATACGTACTATCGTGGTGAATACGTGCATCGACCATCACCGCAAAACCCTTCGCCGCCGAACCGGAGACATAGAGGAGGTGCAGTCTTTTTCGACGCAAGAACCGGATGCCCTGAGCCACCTGACGGAAAAGGAAATTCTCGCCGCCGTTCAACGCTTATCGCCCGTATACCGAGCCGTGTTCAATCTCTACGTTGTAGAGGGGTACACCCACAAGGAGATAGCCGAAGCCTTGCAGATAACCGAAAGCACGTCCCGCAGCAACCTCATGAAAGCGCGCGCCAAATTGCAAGCCTATCTGAGTCATTTAAACGCATCTCCTTCTGGCACTAACTCGTCTGAGGCATGACCGAGCAGAACTTCGACCGTTTACTCAAGGAAGTTTTGGATAACCTTGCGCCGGAGTACGACCCGACGACTTGGGCGCTTTTTCGGCAGCGCATGGAGGAGCGCTCGGGCGATGTTCAGCCTGTCGATGAGGGTGCGTGGTTGACCGAGGTCCGTCAGAAGTTAGCCCACCTCTCTGCCCCCTATGAGGAAAGCAGCTGGCAGCACCTGCGGGAGCGCATGCGTTTATACGCCCGGCGAAAGGCGTACGTATATGTCGCCAAGGGATTAGAAGCGGCGCTATTGCTGTTGCTCTTATGGTTTTTCTGCGACAACTCTTTTTTCCTGACGCCATCCCACCGCCCGGATATGTCGCCGCCGGAGCATTTTACGCCTCCTATTGTAGGGGGCGGGAGGGCTTCCGCTACCTTACCGACAAAGCCGCACGAGGACAGGGCATTCGCTGTCGGAGTAAATGAGAGAGTTTCGGCCGCTTATGCCTCGTCGGAAGCACCGCTCCACAGCGAGGAGGTGGACGTATTGCACGGGCGGCCTCTTTCCGAACAGACTCCCTCCTCGACGGCTCTGGAAGCGATGGCTTCGCTTCCAGAGCTGCCGCCGCCGGTGCTGCCCGCGCCGGTGAGCCGGCAGGTAAAGCAAGCAGAAATGTTCCCGTGGCCGTCGTCCTTTTTGACGCCCAAGCCATCTGAGCCAAAGCGCTTTCATCTGCTATGGGCCTTTAGCGCCCAGCAGTATCGCCTCGCCGATAGTCCGGCTGCGGCGCGGGAAGCAATTACTCCTGGCTTCTCACTTCGAGTAGCGCGCCGGAAAGGGCCTTGGGCATTCGAGGGTGGAGTAGAATACGCCGAAGTGACCTTTGCCTTGTCTGGGCGAGAGCGCATTTACGGTGGAACGCCTCAAACGGGATATCGCGCAGTTAGGTTGTCGCGGATGTATGCCGATGTGCTTTCACTTCCTCTCGGAGTGTCGCGCCGGTTGATGGGGTCAGACCAATGGGAGGTTTGGTTGGTGGCCGGTGCGGCGGCCCATTTTGCCCTGCAGAAGGGCTATGACTATGACCACACGTATTACCCGCCGGGCAGCTTGCCGCTCATGCAGCCGGATACGAGCGCTCAGCCTTATCTCTTGGCCAAAGGGCGAGGCCTCTTGGAAGGGGGAGCCCTTTCGTCCAATGCCTTTTTGACGGGTGAGGTAGGCATGCGTTGGGAGTATGCTTCAAAAGACGGCTCCCGTGCCGGCTTTGTGCAACCCGCCTATCGTCGGGCTATTTCTGCAGGAATTGACCTTGAGGGCAAGTCGCTACAGACCTGGTCGCTACAAGTGGGCATGCGCATAGCCCTCTCCCCGAGCAAGTAACCACATACGGCTCGGCAACTCCCGAAATCTGAACTTTCGCTTGGAGTGCAGTGTTAGGAGGTTATCGTATTTTTGCCCGACATTCACCGCTTGTATGCCTGCAGTTCGCGACTCGGAGCGCGTTTTGAAAGAGGTCTTCAACATCTTCTCGGCGCATTTGACTCGGAACGGCCTTCGCCGAACACCCGAGCGCTTCGCCATTTTAGAAGAAATATACAAGCGCTCAGACCACTTCGACGCAGAGTCACTGTACATCCACATGAAAAACAGCAACTATCGCGTCAGTCGCGCTACCGTGTACAACACCTTGGAGCTGCTCACAGCCTGCGATTTGGTCAAGAAGCATCAGTTCGGTAAAAACCTCGCCCAGTACGAAAAATCCTACGGCTATAAACAACACGACCACGCCATCTGCTTGAATTGCAATCGGGTGGTGGAATTTTGCGACCCTCGCATCCAGCAAATAAAGGATACCATAGGCGAATTGTTGGATTTTCATGTTACCCACCACTCCCTCAACCTTTACGGCATCTGTCGCTCCTGTCAAAAAGAGATAGAAGAGGGTGTCATCCGACGGCACCCCGTGCAGGTAGACGATGAACCCGGATGGGGCGACTGATTTCGACGACACTTTTTTTGCAAAAACCTTGCAGCTCTTTTGGAAAAAAGCAAACGGCCTTTTTACCTTTGCAGCCGCTTTTGTTGAAAGCAAAAAGCAGCATTTCACAAAGCAAAGGATGTCAATTCATTAAAAGGTCATGAATCAAAAAATTCGCATCAAGCTTCGGTCTTACGACTACAACCTGGTGGACAAGTCCACCGAAAAGATCGTCAAGACCGTGCGTGCGAGTGGGGCCGTCGTATCTGGGCCGATTCCGCTGCCTACCGAGAAAGAGGTGTTTACCGTGCTGCGTTCGCCACACGTTAATAAAAAATCTCGGGAGCAGTTCCAGCTGCGCACCCACAAGCGCCTTATCGAAATTTACACGCCTACCCAGAAGACGGTGGACGCCTTGTCCAAGTTAGACCTCCCGAGCGGCGTTGACATTCAAGTCAAGCTGATTTAGTGCTATTTCATCCCTTTATCAGGCGGGTCTTTCCGGCGGTCGTCAAAGTACCCTTCCGCTACGCACGAGAGGGCAACTGATACCACCGAAAGCGGTTCAAGCGCGGGGTCAACCCTTTTGTTTTTTTTAAATAACGGCAGCGCCCGCTCTTAAAATTAGGCACAAACCAATCGTTCAAACACTAAAATAAACTATCGTGAACGGTCTGATTGGCAAGAAAATAGGCATGACCAGCATTTACGATAAAAACGGCAAGAATGTCGCTTGTACGATTATCGAGGCCGGTCCGTGTGTGGTTACCCAGGTGCTGGATGAGTCAGCCAACGGCTATTCCGCTCTGCAGCTGGCCTACGGGCATCGCAAAGAGTCCAAAACACCCAAGGCTCTGCTGGGGCATTTTCAAAAGGCGAACACAACGCCCAAGTACATTTTGAAGGAGTTTCGCAACATGACCCTTTCTAAATCGCCTGGAGACGAAGTAACGGTACAGGAGGTTTTTCAAGAAGGCGACAAGGTCAACGTGGTAGGTACCTCCAAGGGCAAGGGCTTCCAAGGCGTCGTAAAGCGCCACGGTTTTGGCGGGGTGATGCAGCAAACCCATGGGCAACACAACCGCTTGCGCGCTCCGGGCTCGTTGGGTAACTCTTCCTTTGCCTCTAAGGTGGTAAAAGGAATGCGCATGGCCGGACACATGGGAAATCGCCGCGTCAAAGTGCGCCGATTGGAAGTGCTCAAAGTCCTACCTGAACACAACCTGCTGCTCATCAAGGGGGCGATTCCGGGCCACAAGGGTTCCTACGTTATTATCGAAAAATAAAACACGGTTGAGAACACATGAGACTGGAGGTATATAACATAAAAGGCGAAAGCACCGGGCGAACGGTGGAGCTACCCGATGAGATATTTGGGATAGCACCTCACGAGCACAGCGTATGGCTGGACGTTAAGCGCTATCTCAACGCCCAGCGCCAGGGCACGCACAAATCGAAAGAGCGCAGCGAAATCAGCGGCTCTACGCGCAAGCTGCACCGCCAAAAGGGCACCGGGGGCTCGCGCAAAGGCGACATCAACAACCCGCTCTTCCGCGGCGGAGGGCGCGTCTTCGGCCCGCGACCGCGCGACTACGACATTCATGTCAACACCAAAGTCAAACGCCTGGCCCGCCGCAGCGCTCTATCGGCTAAAGCCCAAAGCGGCGATATTGTGGTAGTAGAGGATTTTTCTCTGGAGCAGCCCAAGACAAGGGACTTCTTGGCCATCCTCCAAGCCCTAAAGGTGGCCCACAAAAAACCGCTGACCGTCCTGCCGGACTACAACAAAACCCTCTATCTCTCGTGCCGCAACATCCCCAAGGCCGACATTGCTCCGGCACACGACCTCAACACCTATCGCATCCTGCGCGCCGGCGCCATTGTGCTGACCGAGAGCGCCGTTGAAAAACTCAAAGTCATCTGTGCATAACATGGCAAAGCGAATTCTCATTAAGCCCGTCCTCACGGAGAAGTCCACGCGGCTATCGGATAAGCGCAATACTTACGCCTTTGTCGTAGGGCGCGATGTGAATAAATTAGAGATTAAGAAAGCGGTAGAGGACATGTTTAACGTGGCCGTAGAGCGCGTCAATACCGCTATCATGCCGGGCAAACCCAAGGCGCGCAATACTCGCACCACCGTCGTTCGCGGCCGCAAAGCACCTTTTAAAAAAGCGTATGTAACCTTGGCTCCGGGTGAAACGATCGATCTCTTCGGAGAAGGGCAATAGCCCGTCGCCCATTTTTCACCCGTTACATCTAAATTCGGACTAAACCATGGCAGTCAAAAAATATCGCCCACTTACTCCCGGCCTGCGGTTTCGGGTGGACGTTGCCAGAACCGAGCTGACTAAGGGTGCGCGCCCGGAAAAGTCGCTGCTCATCACCTTGGGCAGCACGGGCGGCCGCAATAACGACGGCCGGCGCACCATGCGCTATCGCGGCGGCGGACATAAACGGCGCTATCGCATCATCGACTTCAAGCGCGATCGCGAAAACGAGCCGGCAACCGTTGAGTCTATCCAATACGACCCGTATCGCACTGCCTATATTGCACTGGTGCGCTATCCGGACGGCGAGAAACGCTACATCCTGGCTCCGCAAGGGATTCGCGTAGGGCAGCAGTTGCTCTCCGGCCGCGGCGTCCCGCCGGAAAACGGCAACTGCTTATACCTCTCTGAAGTGCCGCTGGGTGCTATGGTGCACAACATCGAACTACACCCGGGAGCCGGAGGTGCTCTGGTGCGCGGCGCCGGCACCGGTGCCATACTCTTGGGACGCGAAGAGCGCTACGCCGTGCTCAAAATGCCCTCCGGTGAAGTGCGTCGCATCTTGCTGACGTGCAAAGCCACCATGGGCACGGTCAGCAATCCGGACCACAACCTCGAAGTGCTGGGTAAAGCCGGCCGCAGCCGCTGGCGCGGACGCCGCCCGCGTACCCGTGCTGTGGCGATGAACCCCATAGATCACCCCATGGGTGGCGGTGAAGGTCGCGCTTCCGGTGGCCACCCGCGCAGCCGAAAAGGCCTCAAGGCCAAAGGCGCTAAAACGCGCAACCGCAAAAAACAGTCCAACGCCCTCATCATCAGTCGTCGAAAAACGACTAATAAATAAAGCACCGGTTATCTACCGCAAAAACGCATAACCTATGCCTCGTTCGCTGAAAAAAGGTCCTTACGTCCATCACGCCTTGATGGAAAAAGTCCTTAAGGCAAAGCAAAGCAACCGGCGCCAGGTCATCAAAACCTGGAGTCGCGCCTCTATGATTGTGCCCGACATGGTGGGCGAAACCATCGCCGTACACAACGGGAAAACATTCGTCCCTATTCACATTACGGAAAACATGGTCGGCCATAAGCTCGGAGAGTTTGCCCCTACGCGTATCTTCCGCGGACATGCCGGTAATAAAAAGTAACACTTTCAATACGTTATGGAAGCTGTAGCCAAATTGCGCAATTGCCCCATGTCGCCGCGCAAAATGCGATTGGTGGTGGATAACATTCGCGGTAAGCGCGTGGCCGATGCCTTTGGCATTCTGCGCTACACCAATAAAGAAGCAGCCGTATGGCTGGAAAAACTCCTCGTGTCGGCCGTGAACAATTGGCAGCAAAAAGCCGAGGTAGATAACTCGGACGACTACGACCTGTATATCAAAACCGCTTACGTAGATCCGGGAGGTATTTTGTACCGGTTTTTGCCCGCTCCTCAGGGGCGTGCCTATCGCGTGCGCAAGCGCCGCAATCACGTCACCTTAGTAGTAGAAAACCGCGTTGAACTCGACTTCGAGCGACCTCAAGAAAAGGACCAAGCAGAATAAGAAAAGCAAACTCATCTACAACAAATGGGTCAAAAGACAAATCCAATCGGCAATCGCCTGGGCATCATTCGCGGCTGGGATTCCAACTGGTTCGCCGATAAAGACTATGCCCTAAAGGTCGTCGAAGACGAAAAGATTCGCTCCTACTTGCGCGCTCGGCGTCCTAAAACGGTGGTCGCCGACCCGCGCGAGCGCAATAAGCCCCTGCAGCACGGCATAAGCCGCATCGTCATCGAGCGCACCCTTCGGCGTGTAACGGTGACGGTGCACACCAGCCGTCCGGGCATCATTATCGGTAAGGGCGGTAAAGAGGTAGACCTCATCAAGGAAGAGCTCAAAGTCCTCACCGGTAAGGAGGTGCAAATCAACATCGCCGAAATTCGCAAGCCCGAGCTGGATGCCAATATTGTAGCGGAGCAGATTGCCAAGCAAATCGAGGCCCGAGTGAACTTCCGGCGCGCCATCAAAACCGCTATCCAAAGTACGATGCGGGCCGGCGCGGAAGGCATCAAAATTCGCATCAGCGGTCGCTTAGGAGGGGCCGAGATTGCCCGCAGCGAAGAATACAAAGAAGGGCGCACGCCCTTGCATACCTTCCGCGCCGATATTGATTACGCTCTGGGAGAAGCTTTAACGGTATACGGCAAGATCGGCATTAAAGTATGGATCTTCCGCGGAGAAGTCCTTCAGAAGCGTGAGCTGACTCCCTTTTCGGAGGCCGAAGGCGATAACCGTCGTTCGGGCGGGGAACGCCGCGGCGGTGGCCGTGGCGAACGCGGTGAACGGGGCCGTGGCGAACGCGCAGGCGAGCGTCGCCGTCGCCGATAAGAGCCCTCTGAAAGCCGACAGAAAACACTATCTTTGCAGCCCTTTTTGAGCCCACTGCTCGATTACGAAAATAGACCGCTCATCTTAAATTACCTATACGATGCTTCAGCCTAAACGTCAGAAATATCGGAAGCAGCATAAAGGCCGCAACAGAGGACTCGCTTACAAGGGCGGATCTATCGCCTTCGGTTCCTTCGGCTTGAAAGCGATGGAATACTCCCGCATTACCAGCCGCCAAATCGAGGCGGCGCGCATCGCTCTCACGCGTAACATGAAGCGCGAAGGGAAGGTCTGGATTCGCATCTTCCCCGACAAACCTATTACGGCAAAGCCCGCCGAAGTGCGTATGGGAAAAGGTAAGGGAGCGGTAGACCACTATGTGTGCGAGGTGCAGCCCGGCCGCGTCCTCTTCGAGGTAGAAGGCGTCAGCAAAGAGCTCGCTTACGAGTCGCTGCGCAAAGCCGCTCAAAAATTACCCATCGTGTGCAAAATGGTCACCCGCCACGATTACGAGGGATAACCGCCAAAACTGCGCAAAACACCTCCTTATATTCTTATATTTTGTTGAGTACACACTATGGCCAAGGAAAAATTAGAATTGGAAAAATTAGATATCGCCGATCTGTACGACCAAATTCGCTCTTTGCAGGACGAATACGCTCGCTTGAAGTTCGAGCATGCGGCGCGAGGGCTGGCCAACCCCATGGAATTGCGCCATCTGCGTCGGAAGATCGCGCGCTTCCATACCGAAGCGCGCCGCCGCGAATTAGCGGCCATGTCGCCCGATGAACTCGCCCTGCGTACTAAATTAGTCGCCCGCCGGCGTCGTCAGCGTTAACTTCTTTAGCTTGTTTTATATGGAAGGAACAGCCAGGAATCTCCGCAAACAAAAAATAGGCGTAGTCGTATCCACTAAAATGGACAAGACCATCTCCGTACTGGTCGAACGACGCCTGATGCACCCCTTGTACGGCAAGTTCGTCAAGCGTTCTAAGAAATTCTTAGCCCACGACGAAGGCAATACGTGCAACGTAGGCGACAAGGTGCGCATTATGGAGACGCGCCCATTGAGCAAGCGAAAGCGCTGGCGCTTAGTCGAAATCATCGAGCGCGCAAAATAACTCTTCAACTATAGATACGTCTATCGCGTTCACCGCCAAAAGTACCTTTCACCATGATCCAGCAAGAATCTCGACTGAATGTGGCCGATAACTCCGGCGCTAAAGAGGTGCTATGTATTCGCGTGCTTGGAAGCACCGGTCAACGCTATGCCAGTGTGGGCGATAAAATCGTGGTTACCGTTAAAGATGCTACCCCCGGAGGCATCAAAAAAGGTACCGTTTCTAAGGCGGTCATTGTTCGCACGCGCAAGGAAATCCGCCGCAAGGACGGCTCCTATATCCGCTTTGACGACAATGCCGTAGTGCTGCTGAATGCGGCCGACGAACCTCGCGGCACGCGCATCTTCGGCCCGGTAGCTCGTGAACTCCGCGACAGAGACTACGGCCGCATCATCTCTCTGGCACCTGAAGTACTCTGACCTTTACAATGAAATAGGAAAAAAATGACGGCTAAATCCAAAAGCAAGCGCCATAAGCCTAAATTACACGTGCGCACGGGCGACACGGTGATGGTCATTGCCGGCGATGAAAAAGGCAAAAAGGGCATCGTCCTTCAAGTCTTTCCCGACAAAATGCGCGCCATCGTCGAAGATGTCAATCTGGTGTACAAGCACGTAAAGGCTACTGCCGAACAAGAGGGCGGTATCGAGCAGATACCGGCACCTATTCACGTGTCCAATCTGGCCCTCGTTGACCCTAAGACAGGCGAGCCCACGCGCATCGGCCGCCGCTTAGAGAACGGTAAGTGGGTGCGCTATTCTAAAAAAACGGGTAACCTCATCGAGTAAGATATGGCATACGTAGCTCGGCTAAAAGAAAAATATCGCAAAGAGGTCGTGCCTGCCCTCATGCAGCAATTTCAATACAAAAATCCGCTGCAAGTGCCCCGATTGGTCAAGATATGCCTCAACCAGGGCGTGGGCGATGCCACCGGCGATAAGAAGCTTATCGACACCGCCGCGGCCGAAATGACGATTATCGCAGGACAAAAGGCCGTACCCACGCGCGCGCGGCGCTCCGTGTCCAACTTCAAACTGCGCGAAGGCATGCCCATCGGTGTGCGCGTAACCCTGCGCGGCGACCGCATGTACGAATTCTTGGATCGCCTTATTCACGTCGCCCTTCCCCGAGTGCGCGACTTCCGAGGCATCAACGACAAATCCTTCGACGGGCGCGGCAATTACAACATGGGATTGGCCGAACAAATCGTTTTTCCGGAAATCGACTTGGACAAAATTTCCCGCGTCAGCGGCATGGATATCACCTTCGTCACTACGGCCAAAACCGATGCCGAGGCATACGCTTTGCTCAAAGAACTCGGTCTGCCCTTTAAGAAATAGCCCCTTTCCCTGCTGAATCTCCTCACATCGTCTCTTTATGGCAAAAAAATCGGTTATCGCTCGCGAAAAAAAACGCGCCCGCATGGTGGCGAAATACGCCGAACTGCGCAAACGCCTCAAAGAGGCAGGCGACTACGAAGCACTGGATAAATTGCCTCGCAACGCCAGCCCCGTACGGCTACATAATCGCTGCATGCTTACCGGCCGCCCTAAAGGCTACATGCGCCGCTTCGGCCTCTGCAGGGTCAAATTCCGCGAAATGGCCCTCGACGGCAAGATTCCCGGCGTGACGAAAGCCTCTTGGTAGCCCCCACTCCTTATTCGCATATCGCACCACATTTTTAACTTTTTTGCCTTTTATGCACGTCACCGATCCGATAGCAGATTACCTCACCCGCATTCGCAACGCGCAAATGGCGGGCCATCGTATCGTGGAAATACCGGCCTCTAAATTGAAGAAGCGCCTTACGGAAATCCTGTACGACCAGGGTTACATCCTTAAGTACGCTTTTGAAGATAACCACCCTCAATACAAACAGGGCGTAATTAAAATTGCCCTAAAATACGACCCCCTCACCAAAAAGCCCGTCATCCGCGAACTGGTGCGCGTCAGTCGCCCGGGTCTGCGCAAGTTTGCCGGCGTCTCAGACATCCCGCGCATCATCAACGGCCTGGGCATCATGATTCTCTCCACCTCCAAAGGAGTGATGACCGACAAACAAGCTCGCGAACACAACGTAGGCGGAGAAATGCTCTGCTATGTTTGCTGAGTAGTATCTATACCTTTTTTCAACAGAATATTTTGTATCATGTCTCGGATTGGCAAATTGCCCATACCCATACCGCCGAAAGTGGAGGTTAGCCTTGCCCCCAACAACGTTCTTACCGTTAAGGGCCCTAAAGGCACACTGACACGCCAGATAGACCCCGATATTTCGGTGAAAATAGAAGGCGGCCAAGTGTTGGTTACGCGCCCTACCGACCAGAAGCGTCATCGCTCGCTTCACGGATTATATCGGGCACTTATCAACAACATGGTCAAGGGTGTCAGCGAAGGCTTCCAGCGAGAAATGCAAATCGTGGGGGTGGGCTTTCGCGTGGAGAACCAGGGCAATCTGGTGACGTTCTCCGTGGGCTACTCTCACCCGATCGTTTTCGCCGTTCCTCCGGAGGTGAAGGTAACTACCGGCATGGAAAAGGGCGCGCCACCGTTCATCCGCTTGGAGTGCCACGACAACGAGTTGCTCGGACAGGTGTGCGCCAAAATCCGCTCTTTCCGCAAACCGGAACCCTACAAAGGAAAGGGCATCATGTTCAAGGGAGAGGCCATTCGCCGCAAGGCCGGTAAGACCGCGGGAGGCAAGAAGTAAATTTCACCATAACCCATTCCCGGTCGGCAATCGGGAATATCTCTTAGACTAAAACAATGAAACGCACGCGAGAAGAGAACCGACGGCGCATTCACCTGCGCATTCGCAAAAAAATTTCCGGTACCCCCGAGCGGCCGCGTCTGAGTGTGTACCGCTCGAATAAGGAAATCTACTGCCAGGTAATCGACGACACCCAGGGCCATACACTGGCGGCCGCTTCCTCATTGGAACTAAACGGCACAAAGGCTACCAAGACCGAAAAAGCGCGCCGAGTGGGCCAACTCATCGCCGAGAAAGCCAAGGCCTGTGGAGTGGAAAAAGTGGTATTCGACCGCGGAGGGTACCTTTATCATGGTCGGGTGAAGGCCCTAGCCGAAGGCGCGCGCGAGGGCGGTCTCGTTTTCTAAACCTTCTCAACAGGCATCTTCCTAATTTGACATAAAAATGGCTAAGCAAGAAGTCGAAAAAGTAAAAGTCTCTGAGGTCTCCGAGTTGAAGGATAAACTCGTGGCCCTCAATCGCGTCGCCAAGGTGACGAAGGGTGGCCGCACCTTCAGCTTCTCTGCAGTAGTTGTGGTGGGCGACGGGCAAGGCACGGTGGGGCACGGGCTGGGCAAGGCGCGCGAAGTGCAAGAAGCCATTAGCAAAGCCGTAAAAGACGCGGAGAAAAACCTCATCCGCGTGCCGATAATTAACGGTACCATACCGCACGAAGCCTATGGCAAATACGGCGCCGGGCGCGTTTTTATCAAGCCGGCGGCCCATGGTACGGGGGTGATTGCTGGCGGTGCCATGCGCGCGGTGTTGGAGATGGCCGGCGTGCAAGACGTGTTGGCAAAGGCTATCGGCTCCTCCAATCCGCACAATGTGGTCAAGGCGACTATTGCTGCCTTGCAGAGCCTGCGCAGTCCGGCCGAAGTCGCTCGTCAGCGCGGCATTTCTATGGAAAAACTGTTCAACGGCTAAACCATGAGCAAGATAAAGGTCACCTTGGTAAAGAGCCCTATCGACTGCTCTAAGCGGCAAAAAGCCACCTTAGAAGCCCTGGGGTTTCGCAAAATGCATCAGACGATAGAGCACCAGGACACGCCGCAGCTGCGCGGCATGTTGCGCAAAGTGCAGCATCTGGTGCAGATTCAGTCTCATTAATTCGCAAACCACTTCTTCGAGCATATTCACCATGGAACTCGGAAATCTACGCCCGGCTCGCGGGTCGGTAAAAACGCGCAAACGAGTAGGTCGGGGCCCCGGCTCGGGCCTGGGCGGCACTTCCACCCGCGGCCACAAGGGCGATAAATCACGCAGTGGCGCGCGCTTGAAGCGGAACTTTGAGGGCGGTCAAACCCCTATGCAGCGCCGTTTGCCCAAACGCGGCTTTAAAAACATCAACCGGGTAGAGTTCGTTACTCTAAACCTCGACCGCCTGCAACAATTGGTTGACCGAACCGGCCAAACCACCCTGGACGTTCCTACTCTGGTCGCCTTGGGAGTAGCCCGCCAGCAGGATAAAATTAAAGTCTTAGGGCGCGGAACGCTCTCGGCTACCGTTAATTTGTCGGTTCACGCCGCCTCACAGACGGCCAAACAAGCCATTGAAGCCCTCGGAGGTACCGTTCAACTCGTCTAAAAAAAGGGGCCTGACGCCATGAAACTCATTACCGTTATCAAAAATATTTGGAGCATCCAAGAGCTGCGAGAGCGCTTGCTGTTCACCCTGCTCTTGATACTGGTTTATCGCGTCGGCACGTTTATCGTACTGCCGGGGGTGGTACCTGCAGCATTGGAGCGCGCCGCGGCCAACCGCGGGGCGAACGACTTACTGGGGTTGATCAACGTCTTCACCGGTGGGGCCTTCGACAATGCGGCCATTTTCGCCCTGGGCGTCATGCCTTACATCACGGCCTCCATAATCGTACAGTTGCTGGGCTTTGCCGTCCCGTACTTTCAGCGCTTGCAAACGCGCGAAGGCGAGAGTGGCCGCAAGCGCCTCAACCAAATCACCCGCTTGCTTACCGTCGCCATTACTCTTGTACAAGGCGGCGGCTACCTGCAATTGGTCTCCAGCATTCCCGGCGCCGTTTCCCCCGAGGTACCCCAAGGGGTATTCTGGTTTTCCAACATCATCATCCTGACCGCCGGTACCGTCTTTTGCATGTGGCTGGGCGAACGCATTACCGACAAGGGTATAGGCAACGGCGTCTCCCTTATTATCATGGTGGGCATCATCGCCCGCTTGCCTCAGGCGTTCGTATTCGAATTCCAAAAATTGTTCGGCGACAACCAACTCCTCTTGTTCTTCGTCGAGTTGGCCTTCTTCTTCGCCGTAGTCATGATTACCGTCTTGGTCATTCAAGGTGTGCGGCGCATTCCAATTCAGTTCGCCAAGCGTATGGTAGGCCGAATGGGCGGAGGGCTACCGCAGAGCAGCTCGCGCGACTACCTGCCCTTAAAGGTGAATTCGGCAGGCGTCATGCCCATCATCTTCGCCCAGGCACTTATGTTCTTACCGGCCACGGCGTTACAGTATTTGGCCGGAGCAGATGCCCAGAGTATCGGCTTGCGCACCTTCAACGATATTTACTCCTTCGGCTACAACGCCGTGTTTTTTATCCTTATCGTGGTATTTACCTACGTCTACACGGCGCTGATGATCAATCCCACAAACTACGCCGAATATCTGAAGCGCAGCAACGCCTTCATACCCGGCGTAAAACCCGGCGAAGCGACGGCTAATTACATCGACACCATCATGACGCGCATCACTCTGCCGGGTGCCATCTTCTTGGGCTTTATCGGTATTCTGCCCTCCATCGCGGCCTCTTTGGGAGTCAACCAGCAGTTTGCCTTGTTCTTCGGCGGCACCACGCTGCTCATCATGATCGGAGTGGCTTTGGACACCCTCCAAGTAGTGGAAAGTTATCTGCTCACGAAGAAATACGATGGCCTCATCAAATCCGGCCGAATTCAGGGGCGCGCCACTCAGGGGCTTCAGATAGGTCAACCGCAGTAACTCCTCTCTCTTAGCGCGCAACTCCTATGGGTTTCTTCAGCAGCATTGCTCAGAACAAGCGGGTTTACTACAAGACCGAAGAGGAAGTAGCGCTCATGCGAACGGCCAATCTCATCGTGTCGAAAACCCTGGCATACGTGGCAACGCTGCTCAAGCCGGGTGCAACGGGCAAGAGCCTAGACCAAGCAGCCGAAACTTTCATCCGCGACCTGGGCGGTCGTCCGGCTTTCAAGGGCTACAACGGCTTCCCGGCTTCGCTGTGCATCTCCTACAACAACATTGTCGTCCACGGCATTCCCGCAGAGCGCGAGTTTCGAGAGGACGACATCGTCTCGGTGGATTGCGGCGTGGAGTGGCAAGGCTATTACGGCGATGCTGCCTTCACGTTTGCCTTCGCCCAGACGCCTCGGCCCGTTATGGACTTATTGGAGGTGACCTATGCTGCCTTATACAAGGGCATCGAACAAGCCGTAGCGGGCAAGCGCATAGGAGACATTGCCTATGCCGTACAGCACTATTGCGAGCGCGAGCACCCGTACTCGGTCGTTCGCGAGCTGGTCGGCCACGGCATCGGCCGCTCCCTGCACGAAGAACCGGAAGTGCCCAACTTCGGTAAGCGCGGTCAAGGCTTGCTGTTGCAAGACGGCCTGGCGCTCGCCATCGAACCCATGGTGAACATGGGCCGCCGAGAAGTCTACCAGCACGAGGACGGCTGGACGATCTACACCCGCGATGGCAAACCAAGTGCCCATTTTGAGCACTCCGTCGTGGTGCGAAAAGGAGCCGCGGACATTCTATCCACTCACGAGTTTATCCACGAGGCAATAAAAAATAATCCGAACTTGCAACAGGTTTTGCCTAAAAATGCGAACTTTGCAGCCCAAAAAAATTAGCGCAATTGTATGCCTAAAGAGGACTTGATACGTCAAGATGGAGTGGTTACCGAAGCCTTAGCGAACGCCTCTTTTCGCGTTCGGCTGGAAAACGACCACGTCATTTTGGCTACCATCTCGGGCAAAATGCGCATGCACTACATCCGTATTTTACCCGGAGACAAGGTCTCGGTAGAAATGTCGCCCTATGATTTAACGCGCGGACGCATTGTTTATCGCTATAAGTGATTTGCTACCAATCTGTTATCGAAATAAGAAGGAGCCGTCATGAAAGTTAAAGCATCTGTCAAAAAGCGCTCTGCCGATTGCAAAATCGTGCGTCGGAAAGGTCGCGTATATGTCATCAACAAAAAGAACCCTAAGTTCAAGCAGCGTCAAGGTTGAGCGCACTACCACCGAAAGGTAAGATGCTGAGTAGACCGGCAAAACCGCATATCTGATTGCAAAAAAATAATTAAGACCAATGGCACGTATTGCTGGAGTGGACTTGCCTCGCAACAAGAGAGGGATCATCGGCCTAACTTACATATACGGAATTGGACTCTCGTCGGCGCGGGCCATCTTAGAGAAGGCGGGTATTGACGTAAATACCAAGGTCGAGCAGTGGACCGACGAGAACATCAAGGTCATTTCGCGAATCGTTGCGGAGGAGTACAAGACGGAGGGTCAGTTGCGCGCGGAAGTGCAAATGAACATCAAGCGGCTGATGGATATCGGCTGCTATCGGGGGTTGCGGCACCGCAAAGGATTGCCCGTGCGTGGGCAGCGCACGCGTACAAACGCCCGCACTCGTAAGGGCAAACGCAAAACGGTGGCCAACAAAAAGAAAGCGACGAAGTAATCTTATTCCTCTTGGCACTGCCGGCTCCGGATGTCTATTGCATCTTCAGGTGTGCGGCAGGGTTATTTAACATTTCTGATTCTTACTTTCTCCTCTAATGGCAAAAGGTGCATCCAAAAAGGTTGTTAAACGCAAGGTAAAGGTCACGCCGGAGGGCATGGCCTACATCCAGTCCAGCTTTAATAACATCATCGTTACCATTACCAATAAGCACGGCGAGGTGATTTCCTGGTCGTCTGCCGGCAAGTCGGGCTTCCGTGGTTCTAAAAAGAACACTCCGTATGCGGCCCAAGTGTCGGCAACCGATGCGGCTAAGGCGGCTTTCGATGCGGGTGTGCGCACCGTTGAGGTGTATGTCAAAGGCCCGGGCTCCGGTCGCGAGGCGGCCATCCGGGCAATAGATCAAGCCGGCCTGCGAGTATCTGTGATCAAGGATGTCACCCCTCTGCCCCACAACGGCTGCCGCCCACCCAAACGGCGCCGCGTGTGATGCTGGTATTATCTTCACCTCTCACCGCTGTCAAGACCACGTAACCCATGGCTCGTTATACCGGACCTATCACTAAGAAGGCGCGCGCGTTCGGCGACCCTATCTTTGGCTACGACAAGTATTTTGAACGCCGCAAATATCCTCCCGGCCAACACGGCCTAAGCAAACGGCGCAAGGCGCGCTCGGATTACGCCCTTCAACTGGCCGAAAAACAAAAGGCCAAATATACCTACGGCATTCTGGAGCGCCAGTTTCGCCGCATCTTTTACAACGCTACCCGTCGTCACGGCGTAACCGGCGAAGTGCTGCTCCAGCTGCTGGAAGCGCGCCTGGATAACACCGTTTATCGCTTGGGTATTGCTCCCACCCGCCGCGGGGCGCGCCAATTGGTGAGCCATCGGCATATCACGGTCAACGGCCACGTGGTAAACGTGCCCTCCTATACTCTCAAACCCGGCGATGTGGTAGCCGTTCGCTCGCGCTCCAAGGGGTTAGAGGTCATCACCACCCACGTCGGAGCCAAAACCAGCGATGTGCGGCGTTACCCTTGGCTGGAATGGAACCCCGACAAGATGGAAGGCATCTTCCTGACCTTCCCTCAGCGCGATCAGATACCGGAGAAAATCAATGAGCAGCTCATCGTAGAGCTCTACTCTAAATAACCGAGAGGCGCCCACTGCTTTTTTTTAAAAAAGCAGTTCATACTTCCTTGCCCTTCTCATACCCTTATTTTTTTGCCGTTCACCTTCTTTTTGCCTACCATATGAGCCTTATTGCGTTTCAAAAACCCGATAAAATCCTTCTTCAGAAAGCAAACGAGTTTGAAGGCACGTTTGAATTCAAACCCTTGGAACCCGGCTTTGGTCAGACGATCGGTAACTCGCTTCGGCGGGTGCTGCTGTCTTCGCTCGAAGGCTACGCCATTAGCGCGGTGCGCATCGGCGGCGTAGATCACGAATTTTCCACCATAAAGGGCGTAGTGGAGGACGTGGTGGACATCGTGCTCAACCTAAAACAAGTGCGCATACGCCCTATTAACCCAGACGATAAACTTCAATCCGAAAAAATTTACCTCACCTTGAGTGGGCGGGAAGAGTTTCGGGCCGGGCATATCGAGGAGTTCAACAATGTTTTCAAGGTAATGAACCCCGATTTGCTCATATGCCGGATGGAGCCTTTTGTCACCCTCGAGATGGAACTCACCATCACCAAGGGCCGAGGCTATCAGCTGGCAGAAGACGTCTCACCCAAAGAGGCCATCATCGGCGTTATCCCGATCGACGCTATTTACACGCCCATCAAGAACGTCGCCTATCGGGTTGAAAATACGCGCGTAGGGCAGCGCACCGACTACGAAAAGCTGACCATAGACATCAAAACCGACGGCACCATACACCCTGAGGTCGCCTTGCGCGAAGCGAGTCGCATCCTGATACAGCACCTGATGATTATCACCGACGATAACATCACCTTTGACACGCCCACTCAAGACAAAGGCCCCGATGTGGATGAGCATGTACTGCAGATGCGCCGCCTCCTCAAGACCTCTTTGGAAGACCTCGACCTCAGCGTACGCGCCTACAACTGCCTGAAGGCGGCCAAGATCAACACCCTGGCCGACCTGGTGCGCTACGACACGCAAGAATTGCTCAAGTTTAGAAATTTCGGCAAAAAGTCGTTGGTCGAAATCGAAGAACTTCTCCAGGAGAAAGGGCTGACCTTCGGTATGGACCTGTCTAAATACCGCCTGGAAGAAGCCAACGATTGAGTTCCCTTATTGCTCTCTATCCCATCATTCAAGTGCAGTAACCGTAGAGCGGATTTGCTTCCGGCCCCGGTGCTGCCGCGCAAAAGGAAGTAAGCCACACCATGCGTCACGGAGACAAAGTCAACAACCTGGGCCGAACGGTCGGGCATCGCCGCGCCCTGCTGTCCAACTTGGCCAATGCTCTCATCGAGCACAAGCGCATCGTTACTACCTTGGCGAAGGCCAAGGCGCTGCGCCGCTACATCGAGCCTCTGGTAACACGGGCGAAGAAGAACGATACCCACAACCGCCGCATCGTCTTCAGCTATTTACAAAACAAACACGCGGTAAAGGAGCTGTTCGGCCCTATTGCGGCAGAAATTGGCGACCGACCGGGAGGCTATGTGCGCGTCATCCGCTTGGGTTTTCGCCGAGGCGACGGCGCGGAAACGGCCCTCATAGAATTTGTGGATTTCAACAAAGACTACCGGCCGAATGCGGCAAAAGAGGGCAAGAAGGCCACCAAGAAGACCCGCCGCGGTGGCCGAAAGTCTCGCCCCCAGGCTACTGCTGCCGAAGCAGCCGCCACAGAAGAGGCGACAGCCGCCGAAAACGAGCAGTGATGTCCTTCCGGCTAAGTGTACCAGCGCCGTTTTTTTCGAGCTACCTCTTGCAAAGGGGTAGCTCGAAAGATTTTAAAGGCCGGGTGCTGTAAGGGATATTTGCCCTGCAAAGACACGTGTTTTACGTCTAACTTTACTCGGCAATTCAGGAGGAGTGGCAGAGCGGTTGATTGCACTGGTCTTGAAAACCAGCGTACTCGAAAGGGTACCGGGGGTTCGAATCCCTCCTCCTCCGCAATACAAAAAACGGCTTTTGGTCTATGCTAAACCGAAAGCCTTTTTTTATCGGCTATGGATGCGTATATCCCGTCATATTCTTTCTGCTGCCGGGGGCGTCTGGTGGACCTCTCCCGACCGGTGGTGATGGGTATCCTCAACGTTACGCCAGACTCCTTCTACTTCGGTAGTCGGCTCTCTTCGCCAGCCGATGCGCTCAAGCAGGCGGAGCAGATGCTAAGCGAAGGTGCGACTTTCCTCGACATTGGCGGTGCATCTTCCCGCCCGGGAGCGGCGGAAGTGCCCGAGGATGAGGAACTGCGCCGGGTAATGCCCGTTGTAGAAGAGCTCCAGAAGCATTTTCCGGAGGCGCTGCTCTCTATAGATACCTGGAGAGGGAAAGTAGCCCGGGAGGCCTTAGACGCCGGTGTGGCCATGGTAAACGATATTTCTGCCGGTAGATGGGATGAGGGACTACTGCCAGCGGTAGCTCGATACGGCTGTCCTTATATTTTGATGCACACTCAAGGGCGCCCTAAGGATATGCAGCTGGCGCCCACCTATAGCGATGTGGTGCGAGAGGTGCTGGATTTTTTCATCGGCAGGTTAGGCGACCTTCGCGCGATGGGCATTCGGGATGTGGCCGTTGACCCCGGCTTTGGCTTCGGCAAGACGCTGGAGCACAACTACACCTTGTTGCGACACCTGCCTACCCTAGAGGGGGTGCTTCAATTGCCGCTTTTGGTGGGAGTTTCGCGAAAATCCATGGTGTGCCGTGTGTTGAACGTGGGGGCGGAGCGAGCCCTCAACGGCACGACCGCCCTGCATGTGTTGGCCCTTCTGCAGGGAGCGCGCATCCTGCGCGTACACGACGTGCGAGAGGCCGTGGAAGCAATTCGCATTGTGCAGGCCTTTCGCGGCGTGAAGGCGGAATAACTGCTGCGACGCAGTTGGGCGAGAGGCACCGTCGGTTACCTTTAAGGCTGTCTTCTTTCCGAGAGAAAGGCGTTTCTTTCCAACGGCTTATTATCCATTCGTCATGCGTCGTCACCCTGCTGCCTTGCCCTACCTGTTCTTTACCGAAATGTGGGAACGCTTCGGCTACTACCTCATGATAGGCATCTTTTTTCTGTACATGACCGACACCCAGACGGGAGGTCTGGGGTTTGAACGGGAAGTAGCCGCCGACATCTACGGGACGTTCATCGCTTTGGTGTATGTCACGCCTTTTATCGGCGGCTTGTTGGCGGATAGGGTGCTGGGCTATCGGCGGAGTATTCTCTTGGGTGGCACCTTGATGGGCGTAGGCTATCTGTTGCTCGCCATTCCCGGCAATTTGACGGCTTTTTACGCGTCGCTGCTGGTCATGATCGTAGGCAACGGCTTTTTTAAACCGAACATTTCCACCCTATTGGGAAATCTATACAACGAACCAAAATACCGAGCGCTGAGGGACGACGGCTACAACATCTTCTACATGGGCATAAATATCGGCGCCTTAGTGTGTAATTTCGTTGCAGCCTACTTGCGCAATACGTATGGCTGGAGCTATGCCTTTGCCGCAGCAGGGGTGGGCATGTTCATCGGTGTGTTCACCTTCCTAGGCGGTATGCAGACGATGAGGCATGCAGATGAACGGCGCGAGGCTAATCCGGCCGAAGCCGGCGTGTTGACCTTGCTTTCCTCGGTCTTGTTGCCCGCCCTGCTCACCGGCTTCTTGGCCTGGCACATACCGGGCAACGTGTTGGGCTCCGACTCGACCGACGCTTTTCTCTTCGGCTCGCTACCGATAGTGGTTTTTTTCTTGTGGATACTGCGCAAGGCCGCCCCCGAAGAACGCCCTCGAATTCAAGCGCTTCTGTCCATATATGCCGTGGTCATCGTTTTCTGGGCGGTCTTTAAGCAAAATGGCACGGCATTGACCACCTGGGCGGAGTTTTACACCGACCGCGCGATACCGACCGCGTTGGAAAAGCCCGCTCGTTGGCTGGGTATGGTGCAAGAGGTAAAGCACGAGGTGAGCATGTACCCCGTTTACGATGAGCAATTTCGCACAAGCAAAGACCCCTCTACAGGTCAGATACGTAAAGCGGAGGGCATACATCCCTATTTTCTCAATATCTCTCCTGCAGAACGCCCGCCCTTGGGCACTTCGGTACCGCTGATATCTACGGAAATTTTTCAGTCGGTCAATCCTTTCTTCGTCATCGTGCTGACGCCTTTGATGGTAGGGTTCTTCGGGCGGCTGCGCCGACGCCAAAAGGAGCCGACCACTCCCGCCAAGATCGGGTGGGGGCTGATCATCTCGGCCCTGTCTACCTTGGTCACCGTGGCGGCCGTTTACGCCTGCCATAACGGCACCTACAAAGCATCGGCCGGCTGGCTTATCGGCACTTATGCCGTTATCACCGTAGGAGAGCTGTGTCTCAGCCCCATGGGCCTCTCCATGGTGTCGAAGATGGCTCCTGCGCGAATAGCCGGCTTGATGATGGGCGGCTGGCAACTGGCCACCTCTATGGGCAATAAACTCAGCGGCGTCCTGGCTACCCTGTGGGATCGATACGATGATAAAGCAGACTTCTTTTGGGTTAATTTTGCCTTGTTATCTCTATCGGCAGCGGCACTTTTTGCTATGTTGGGTTGGCTGAACCGCCTGTTTCGCGACCAAGGGCTATCGTAGTGACCTGCTATGGAGTGCTGCTGCGACTTAGAGAGAAAGAACTTTTGTTTCACCGTAAAAACGAACTGGTTATGCCAACGAAACAGCGACTCTCTCGGTCTCGTCAGAACGCGAAGGAACAGGATGAAATGCGGAAGTTTCTGCTCATCGTCGTGGCTGCCACGTTAGCGCTGATGGTGCTCATGTATTTCATTTTCCGTTGAGGCCTGATTACCGGTCTTGTGCCGCAGCTGCTTTGCAGTGGGTATTGAGGAGCAGCGAGGTGTGGGGCGGGCGGGGCTCTGCACACCACTATTCGCCTTTGTGGGGATGGGCAAAACCTTACCCGGAGGCCACCGGCTATTTGATACCTACGTTGCTGAGTTGGGAGCGCCTGCGAGGAGACGGAATGCTGGTGGCGATGGCTCGTCGTTGGGCACATTGGCTGCTGGAAATACAACAGCCCTATGGCACTTGGTCCGGCGGTTATTTGGGTGGTCAGGCCCCCAGCGTTTTCAACACTGCCGTTATCCTCGACGGCCTGACGATCATGCTGCAACGGGTACCCGATGACATCGCCCTAAGGGACGGTGCGGAAAGGGGCCTTAGTCGACTGGTGGCCATGTTGGACGCCGACGGCGCCTGGAGGCAAGGCCTGTACACAGCGGGCTTTGTGCCGGCCTATCACGCCTATGCCGTAGCCGCCGCCGTGCGCGCAGCAGAGCGTCTGTCGCGGCCTGAGATGTCGCTATCCCTCAGTCGTGCGCATGCTTATTGCGCTTCTTATTTGAGTGCTGACGGCATGCTCTCTTGCGCAGGTTTCAAGCCCGGCCGTTGGGCCTTTACGCATACGCTGGCTTATGCCCTACAGGGACTGTGGGATGCCGCGCGCTATTTCTCCGACACCTCGACACAGCAGCGAGTGCTAAAGGCGTGCAAAACCCTACAGCGTCTCTGGGAGCGAAAACGGCGAATCGCCGGGCGCTATTCGGAAGACTGGCGCGGCGACTACTCGTTTACCTGCCCGGTGGGCAACGCTCAATTGAGCGTGCTGTTTCGCACCTTAGGGCGACAAACAGCAGACAGGGAGTTGGAAACATGGGCCGACTGGGCCTTGGCAGAGGCCGTGAAACACCAGCGGTGGAGCAAAAATCCGAACATTTGCGGCGCTCTGCCGGGCTCTGTGCCGTTCTGGGGGCCCTACATGCGCGGGCGCTATCCCAATTGGGCGGCCAAATTCTTGCTGGACGCGCTTTACTTGGCCCTTTCGCCAGCCGAAAGATAGAGAATTAGGCAAAACTTAATGCATGCGGTCTCCGCGGGTAGGTAGGCTCTTCATCACCTCTGCCTCGTATTGGAGATACTCCTGCCAACGTTGCCAGGTCTTATCCCATCCGAAATACTGCTCGGCCAGGTCGAGAAAAAGGCGGTAATGGCCGGCTTCCGCCACCATGAACTTGTGATACCACTCGCGCAGCGACACATCGGCGCAGTGCAGCGACAGTAGGCGAAAGCGCTCACAGCTGCGCGCTTCGATGAGCGCACACGTCAACAACCGCTCCAACAGCGCTTCGTCGCGGCCGACGCCTTTCCTCTGAAATTTCAACAGTGCATGGACATACTCATCCTTGCGCTGGCGACCCAATGGCAGGGAGCGCTTCTTCAACTCGGCCAATACCATGCGAAAATGCCCCCATTCCTCTGTGACTACCGGCGCCAGCGCCTCTACCAAAGCGGTGCGCTCAGGAAAGGCCTGTATCAGCGAAATGCACGAGGTCGCCGCCTTCTGCTCACAGTAGGCGTGGTCGGTCAAAATTTCGCCTAAGTCCATTTCCGCCAAATTGACCCAGCGCGGGTCGGTAGGTAGCTTTAGACCTAAAGTGGTATTCATGAGCAAGTGCCGTGAGAATGGCTGCGTTCGGGACGCAGATTTGGAAAAAACCAGTAAAGCTTCGCTTGGTGAACGGTGCAAAGTTCCGGCGAAAAAGATTTTTTGTATTTCTTCTCCTCGAAGTATCTTCCATGCGTATGAACCACGTCGCTCACTGCCTTTTATCTTTTCCCGATGAAGAGTTGTTGGTCGGCAACTTTATCGGCGACTATGTGAAAGGCAGTACCTGGAAGCGCTACCCAGAGGCCATTCAAAAAGGTATTCTTCTGCATCGCTTCATAGACGCCTTCTCGGATACCCATCCTGCTCTGCAGCGCAGCACCCGGCGATTGCGTCCACTCGCCGGGCGTTTTGCCGCTCCCATCGTAGACATCCTCTACGACCACCTCCTGTGCCGCCTTTGGGAGCAAGTGGTCGGCGGGTTGCCTTTCGAGCACTTCGCCGCATGGGTATACGGTGCGCTCAACGAAGCCCAATGCTGGATGCCGGAGGCCCTGCAGCGACGCTGGCCCGACATGATGGCCGGCCGATTTTTACATCTCTACCGCAGCATGGAAGGCCTTTCCTGGACGTTGGAGCGCTTCTCCCGCCGCCTACCGGGAACCACCAACTGGCAAGAGTGGATGCTCCTCTTCTCCATACACACGGCCGACTTTACGGCCGACTTTTCTGTGTTCTATCCCGAACTCAACGGCGAAGTAGCCCTTTGGCGCCGCCGCCACGGCCTCGAAGAGGAGAGGAATAAAGAATAGGGAGGAGGTATCTTATTCGGCACCTCGGCCGTCTCCGTGGCTTCGTAGTAGCAGACCCTCTTCCCAGCTCGGAAATCCACATCTCGATGGCTGCAGTAGGGCCCGTTTTTTAACAAAAAAAAGCCCAAAAAATAACCATATTGCCGTTCGTCGATTAAAAATGAACTTTTGTCGAATAAATGGTGAGGCGTAAAAAAAATCTTCGCACCGTCTAAATCAGTCAAATAGTATGCCCGTTCCTACATCCAATTCACCCATTCGCCTCGCCGGGTGGCTTGAGTATTTGCCATGCCGTGTGGCGCCCAGGTCACGAGACGGTCCCGCTGCCCGGTGCAGACAAAAAACACGTAGGGCATCTAACGCCGCCATCGCCCGGCAGCGCGCGAACCACAAAGAGAGGAAATAGATTCGACGAAAGCGGAATTCAGGTGAGCCGATAAAAAACTTCAATCAATGTAAAATTTTATTCATCATGAGAACAAAAATATTCTTACTTCCCCTATCCTGCCTGATGGGAGCGCTGCTCTTTTTGGCGGCATGTACCAACGAGGAGAGAAACATCCTGGCCATTCGCATCGACTATGCTCCGGCTAATTGCAACCTCAGCCGGATGGCATCCACTCCTTTACACCTTAAGCACCTACAGTTTGCTCGACTGTTGTCCGTAGCGTTAAGTCATTCGCCTCACCTTCGACAAGCCGTAAATGATGCCTCCCGCATCGGAGGTCAGGCGTATTTTGAAGAAATCCTCGTGCGAGATTTTCTGGACACTGCGGTAAACAATCAAACGGTACGCAACCTACTGGCACAGTATTTTTCCAACATACAATCGGAGACCCCGTTCGCTACGTTTCAAGAGTTTGTAGAAGACCTGTTACAGACCGACCCTCTGCTGGTGATAAAGATACCCGATTGGTTTTTCGACGAAAACTGGGATATCGCCGCTACTCCGCCCGACGTCGTATCCAACATCCTGGGGCCGGACCAACTCCTTCACGGTTTCAGGCCAGGAGGTGCCTGCTTTTCCAAAGTTTCTTATTTTGAATTCGGAAACCTCGAAGTAATCGTAAAGACCAGTGAAGATTATTTGTGGGTCGATGGGCCGAGCTTTCTGGAACCTTTCCCGCAGTTTTGTATGTCGCACGACGCCTTCTTCGCCCAATATACGCGAAGCTTCTCCGGAGGTTATCTTATCAGAAAGAGGGACATGCAGCGCTTGTGCTTGGGATGCGGCACCGGACCAACCGACCCGGACACCGACCCCCCCACCTCGAGCTGCCCTCGAGATGAAGGATTCGATCACAATTACCTCATCGGCTTCCGGCTGGCTCACCCCAACGTCATCATTACCCTCAATAACCAGCCCTGCGTGGGCGGAGAGGAGACCTACGACTTTCAAATAGATTTTCTATACGCCTTCCGCACTGCGGAGCAACAAGCCCAAGACTTAAAGCTGCCTCCTTTGCCGCTGTACGGCCTTCGCTTTCGACAATTGGTGGACATCCGCACGGAAGAGGTCCTCGCGGGAGTGAAAAGAGTGGTTGCCGTCAATCCTATCTACTACCCTATTCGCATTAATGACCGACTCTTCAACTACTTTGAACAGATAAGTCCATCGGAGAAGGAATGGGTAGTAAATAATTTCGGGAAAGAGGTTTATATCACATGGAACGAGACCGATTTTGTGTTGTGTACCTCGTCCGGTGTTACGACAGTAACGAATACGGTAGCCACTGTGTTAGACTTCAACCTGCCCTTCACTTGGTTCAGTAAGACTCAAAATCCTAAGAGCACGTTCAACACTTCGTATTCCAGAGTCTCCCAACACACGGTGGCAGTTCAGGGGGCAGCCGTCGTTCCTCTGGGATTCTGTGGGTTGGGCTACTGTGATTCGCTTTATTCTAACGACAATGGCTTTCCGTTTCGGCCAAGGCGCTGGTACCCTACAGGGCCTCAGGGATTATGGGTGCACTGTGACTACGTCGTAGAGTAAGCACCTCGCTGAGAAAAACGGCACATCGGAGTTTTCTAATTTTTGATTATCGACGAGTTGGTAATCAATATGAAACGCTATAAACTCGCATAAATACCCGAAGTCGGTCGAGCATCCTTGGAGACTTAACTCGGTTCACGTGTTCCGAAGTCCTGTGGCGTTTCATTCCATAGTATATACCACCTCGGTCGTGGCGTTTGATTTTGATTGAAAGGTTTTAGGTAATTATTTAGGCTAATTTTATCTTTCGGCACTCGAGATTGCAGCCATCAGAGTTTTCCGCCCTCGTTTTCTCTCTCCGGTACGAAGCCGACGCTCCTTCTGACGAGAGAGTGGGGTGATGACCGTTGAGCATTTTGGTGTGGTACCGCAGCCTACGCTTGTTCGCTGATTTTTTAGAAGCATCTGCAAAAGTGACGACGAGGGCCCGAGGCGGATGATGACTAAAAGAAGTGGTCGGTGCAGCCGCGTAGAGTGCAGGAACAACATCCTTCGGCGGCGAGTGTGGGTAAAGGGCAAAGCGAATGCGAACAAATCGCCTTACTTTATCGGCCGATGAAGCATATTTACAGCATGCTTATGCGACATAGGGCTCTTTTGGGGTGCCTTTCTATTGTGCAGATGTTGGGCGCTCAGTCGGCTTACTTTCAGCAGGAAGTGAATTACCGCATTCGCGCTTCGCTGAACGACACGTTGCACACTTTGCAGGCTTATGCCCATATAGAGTACATCAACCGCTCGCCGCACGCGCTAACGGAAATCTGGATGCACCTGTGGCCTAACGGGTATAAAAACCGCCGGACGGCCTTTTGCCGGCAGCAGCTTCAATTGGGTAACTCGGCCTTTTACTTTGCTTCTGACAGCGCATTAGGGTACATAAGCCAATTGGCTTTTCGCGCCGATGGACAGCCGGTAGCGTGGCGCTATCACCCGCAACACCCGGACATAGCCTTATTGACCTTGCCGCAGCCGCTTCCTGCCGGCGGGCGGGTAGTGCTGGAGACGCCGTTTTTCGTCAAAATACCGGCCTCTTTTTCGCGCTTAGGGCACGTGGGGCAGTCGTACCAGATTTCCCAGTGGTATCCTAAGCCGGCCGTTTACGACACCAGAGGCTGGCACGCCATGCCGTACTTAGAGATGGGGGAGTTTTACTCCGAATTCGGCTCGTTCGAGGTGGAGCTGACGTTGCCGGAGAACTACGTGGTGATGGCCACAGGGGTACTGGAAAGTCCCGAAGAGGAAGCGTTTTTGGCGCGCAAGGCCGAGGAGACGAGGGCCTTTTTGGAGAGTGGACTCTGGCCGGTAGCTAAGGAGGGGAGAGCGGATACTTTTCCGCCTTCGTCGCCTCGGCTGAAGACCATTCGCTTTCGGGCGGAAAGAGTACACGATTTTGCGTGGTTTGCTGACAAGCGCTTCCGCGTCCTGCACGAACGAGCCGTGTTGCCCTCCGGCCGAGCTATCGACTGCTGGGCAGCCTTTACCGATGAGCAAGCTCCGTGGTGGAAAGAGGCGGCCCGGTACGTTCGGCGAGCCCTCCTCTTTTACTCTGAGAGGGTAGGAGAATATCCCTGGCCACAGGCGACGGCTGTACAGGCCTCTTTGAAGGCCGGCGGCGGCATGGAGTATCCTATGATTGCGCTTATCGATGCCATCTCCGACGCCAAGACCTTAGACCAAGTGATTGCACATGAGGTAGGGCATAACTGGTTCTACGGCATTCTGGCCTCTAACGAGCGCGATTATCCGTGGATGGACGAAGGGCTCAATACCTTTTATGAACAGCTCTACATGCAGCAGTACTACGGGGATAAATTTCTGCATACCGACGTGCCCAAGTGGCTAAATCCGGAGGGCTCGTTGGCCGAAGTCCTGCTTTCGACATTGTCGCGTGTAGGGAGCCCGGCGACACCGAGCTCGGCTATAGAGCGATTTTCTTCGCTGAGTTACTATGCCAATGCTTACATGAAGCCGGCTCTTTGTTTGCGGTGGTTGGAGCGGTCGGCCGGCCCTCTCTTGCTGGAGCGGGCCATGCAGCAGTACTATCTTAGGTGGCAGTTTCGGCATCCGTATCCCGAGGATTTGCGCGAGACGTGGAAAAGTGCCGGGTTGGAAGCCGATTGGTTTTTTGAGCTGATGAAAAGCCCGCGCACCTTTGATTTGGCTTTGCGAGGAGTGCGGCGGCTGCCGAAGGGTGATTTTGCGCTTCGGATAAGGCGCCGTGGCGCCCTTCGTGCACCTTACAGCGTCTCAGCCCTTCGGCAGGGCCGTGTGGTGCAAACGCAATGGTATCCGGGGATAGAGGGTTCTGAGACTACGGTAAACTTTTCTGCTGTAGAGGCAGACGCGTTTCAAATCGATGCCGAGCGCCTGACATTAGACCTTTATCGGTCGAACAACACCCGCCGGGTGGGCGGGCTCTTTACCGGTTGTTTGCGGCCTAAGATAAGTCCTCTGGCCTTGTTGGAGCGCTCCGACCGGATGCTTATCGGTGTGTTGCCCTGGGTAGCCTGGAATCAATACGACAAGGCCACGGTCGGTGTAGCGTTTTACAGTCCGCTGTTGCCGCCGCAGCGCCTGCGCTATTACTTGTTACCGGGTTTTAGCCTGGGTTCCGAGCGGGTGACAGGTCTGGCAGACGTGCAGTACCGTCTGCTCGTAGGGGGAGTGGTGCCCCAGGCTACTGTGGGGCTCCACTTTCGCACGGCTGTCTACGCTGCCCGTTCTGGAGAGACCAATTACCGGCTTCCGTACTTCCGCTGGGTGCCGAGTTTGCGTTTGCAGTTGCGCTCTCCTTCTCCCGTCGTTTTGCACGAATTGGGCATGCGCGCCGTTTTCATAGAGAAGGATGAACCGATTTTCTCCGCCCAAGGCGCATTCCGTGGTGTAAGCCGTCCATCGGCTCATGTGTACGAGCTGCGCTACGAGCGCAGAAATTGGGCGGAGCCTAATCCGTACTTTGCCGCCATTGCCCTGGAGGGCCAGCGCTATTCGGTTGGACAGGCCCCTGCCGGCTATGTGCGGGCCTCTGCAGAGTGGATACAGGAGTTCTACTACCGGCCTAAAAAGCGCCTGTATGCGCGCTTTTTTGCCGGCTACTTCCTGTACAACACGCAGCGCTTCCGGGGCAGCGTGGCCACGAACAATTTAACGGGCGACGTAGCGCGTGCCTCTTTTGCACTCAATCCACAGGGCTTTAACGACTACCGCTTCGACCAGGTCTTCTTGGCGCGAAGCGACAGTCGCGGCTTTCTCTCTCGGCAGGTGAGTCAGACCGAGGGCGGCTTTAAAAATGCCTTTGGTCAGCCATACGCTCAAGTCTTCGGCAATTCGAATGATTTCATCCTCGCTTTAAACCTGCGGGCGGATGTGCCTTCTGTACCGTTACTAAAGCCCTATTTCGATGTGGGCTATTTTAACGACGCCACGCCTATAGGCGCCTCTCGGCCTTTCTCCGAACAATTCGTGTGGAGTGGAGGACTGATGATAGAGGTATTAAGAGGGCGATTGGAGCTGTACTTCCCGCTCGCTCACAGCAATTACTTGTCCCAATTGTACCGCAGTGCCACACAAAACTACTGGCAGCGCATTAGCTGGAGCATTCGCATCGAACCGGTTCGCGCATCTCATCTGGAGCGCCTCTTGAATAGTCTAAACAATCCGTAGCAGGCTTATGCGGCGGAAGGGGAGCGTTTTTCACAGCAGGTCGGCCAGTGCGCCTGTTCGCTCGAGAACGAAGCGACCCTCGGGTCGAAGGGTTACGGTAGCGGCCTCTACTTCCGGGTCGTGCTCGAAGAAGAGCACGTAGTCGCGTTGCGCGGCTTCGCTTAATAGCCGGGTCTTTTCTTCTAGAGTCAGCAAGGGACGCACGTCGTAGGCCATCACATAGGGCAAGCCTATGTGCCAACGCGAAGGGATGAGGTCGGCGCAGTAAACTACCGTTCGCCCTCCGGTGTCGAGCAAGGGCAGCATCATGGCCTCCGTATGGCCGTAGGCAAAGCGCACCCGAAAGCCGGGCCATATCTCCGTTTCGGCGGCTTCCGGCGGCACAAAACGCAGCCGCCCCGTCTCGTAGAGGGGCTGAAAGTTTTCCGGCAAGAAAGAGGCTTTCTCTCGGGCGTTAGGGGCTATTGCCCAGCGGTAGTGCACTTCGTTTGTCCAATAGACGGCACCGGGAAAGGTAGGGCGCACCTCTTGAGTCATCTCGTCTCTCCACAAGGCACCCCCGCAATGGTCGAAGTGCAAATGAGTCAGCAATACATCCGTTATATCGGACGGCGTATAGCCGGCTTGCCGAAGAGAAGTAAAGAGTAGGTCGGTCTGGTGAGGGAAGAAGTGCGAGCGGAATTTTTCGTCCTGCTTATTCCCTATTCCGGTGTCGATGAGGATACGGCGGTCGGCCGTCTCCACCAGGAGTGCTCGCATGGCCCAGGTGCAGAGGTTGTCGGTATCGGCGGGATGGAGCTGCTGCCACAAGCGCTTGGGTACGATGCCGAACATGGCACCGCCGTCGAGCTTAAAGTAGCCGGTGAGGATGCTGGTCAGCTTCATGACAAAGCAAGTGATAAATGTCGATGGTATGGGCGCGCGCAATTGAGCTCAAAGGGAGCAGCCGGCCGCGCAAAGATGAGGGTTTCGCCGACACGCTTCATAAGATGTGGTGGGTGCTTGACCAAATCAGCCGGTTTGAGAGCGATTAAAGTCTGTAAAGTGTCAAAAAACAAGTGCGGACGGCGTTTTATCCTCGTCCAGTACCTTTGTGAGCATTTATGAGAAATAAAAATCGATTTTTGGCAGTTGCCTTGCTTGGATTGTGTTGTTGCCCTGCGTGGCTGTTCGGTCAAAAGGCAGCCGATTACCGGCAGGCAGGCGAAAAGAATTTTGCCCGAGGCCGGTGGTTAGAGGCAGCGGAAGCGCTCAAGCGCTATCAGGAGGAACGGCCGGGCGACCTCGGCGTATTGGCGAAATTGGGCATTTGTCATTATCATCTCCACCAGCCGCAGGCGGCTCTGCGCTACCTGGAGTTTGTCTTGCAGCGGCAACCCGGCGCGGCAGACCCGGATGTCCACTATTACTATGCCCGAACGCTGCACGGCATGGGTGAATACGAGCGCGCCATATCGGCTTACAAGGGATTTCTGCGGGTAACGCCGGAGAAGCACCCTTTGCGGGGACACGTCATAGATAACATACGCAGGTGCGTGAGCGGGCTCAAGACCCAGCCCAACGACGATGTAGCTTTAGTGGAAAATTTGGGCGACCGAGTGAACTCGGCGGGCGATGAGTTTGCTCCCTTGCCTTCGGTCAATTTCCCGGACCGACTCTATTTCGCAGCAGCGCGAGAAAACACTACAGGCGGTTTGCGCAACGAGGAGGGCTACGAAGACTCCCAAAACGGGCGCTGGTGCAGCGATATGTTTTTTACCCAGCGCACCGTCGGCGGATGGAGTTATGCAAATGCACTGAGCGGACTGCTCAACACACCGCGGCACGAGGTCGCCTTAGACTTTTCCAACGGTGGTCAGGTGCTCTATTTCTTTCGCGGCTTCACTCTGTACAGCGGGGAGGTGCGTACCGATACCGCCGGGCGCCTCGCTGTGGAAAATGCCCTCTTTGATAGCCCCATGCAGGCGGAGGAGGGAGATACCGGTCTGTTCTTCGCCGGTGACTCACTGCTGCTTTTCGCCAGTCGAAGGGCTGGTGGAATGGGTGGCCTCGACCTTTATTACGCCATTCGCACCGACACCGGCTGGTCAGAGGCGTATAACTTCGGCCCAACGGTCAACTCTCCTTACGACGAAACCACGCCCTTTTTGGCCCTCGACGGCCGCACGCTGTACTTTAGCAGCAATCGCACCGGCAGCATAGGTGGCCTTGACGTGTTCGTCTCCACCTTTGACGCTGCCAAACGCACCTGGAGCGAACCGCTCAACTTAGGCACGCCCATCAATTCGCCCGGCGACGAGGCTTTCTTTCGGCTATCGACCGACGGGCAACAGGCGTTTTTCTCCTCCGACCGATTATCAGACGGCTACGGCCAGCGCGACCTATACGTGGCCTACTTCAAGCAGCCCCGCCAAGAGCAACTCGCTCCGCGTGCGCTCTTTACTCAGGCTATGCAAAACCTCCAACTGGCACCCTCTGTTTCGGAGCCGCGCGAGGCCGTCTTACCCGTACTTTATTACACCGGCGATGCCGATTTGCTGGGTGAAAACAACCGCCGAGCCCTGGAGGGAGTAGCTGCACTGGCCCGGGCTTACCCGGAGACCAAGGTAATAGTGCGCGTACACACATCGCCCAGCGGCCAACCTAAGTTCGACCTATATCAGGGTATAAAGCGAGCAGAGAAGGTGGCTGCTGCTTTGCGCGAGCGCGGCGTATCGCCTCGGCGCATCGTTTTGCAGAGCTTCGGAGCAGCTTATCCGGTAGCATTGAACGCTCTGCCGGACGGGCGGCCCAGCCCGGAAGGGCAACAACTCAATCGCCGCGTGGAGGTTCTGCTGTTCAATATTTTGGAAGAACCACCTTTTCGCACGTCTCTCGAGCAACGGCCCTCTCCGCCCGGTCTGGAGGCCTTCGGAGCGACGGCTCTGGCAGAGCGAATGGCCGGTCTTACTTTTCGCGTAGAGATGGTCACCGCCCGCCAAATCGTTACCGACGACGCCCTGAGCATGTTTGGCGACCTCCTCATCGAAAGCGAAGCGGAGAGTGGCTCCTATCGCTATTGCGCGGGATTGTTTCGCACTCACGCGGAGGCGTTGACCTTACAGCGAGAGGCGAGGGCAGCCGGTTTTGCGGACGCTACCGTTTGGGCTTATATAGACGGCTTGCGCCTTAGTCGCGCGGAGGCCACCGAGCTGGTGCGGCGCTATCCGGCGCTTGCTCCTTACGTGCGTTAAAAAAGGCTCCCGATAAAAAGTGCTCGACCCTGGGAAAGCGTCTGCGAGGAAAGATGGCCTTACAGAAAAGCCTGAAAAAGCCTCCCCACCTATTTGGGTGCAATTTTTGTGGTAAAATGTTTTAAGGTTTGCTGCTTATGCATAATCCAATGCGTCCGCTGCTGTTGGTCCTTGCCCTTCTTTCGATGGGGTCGCAAGAATGTACCCACGTGCAATCACAGGGAAGGGCGTTCTTTTCACCGGCTCATTTGGACAATCCTCCTTTGCGCCGGTTGCTGGAGGATTTCGACCGCTTCATGGCCGACACGTTGGCGCGGGCCGGCGTACCGGGGGCAGCAGTGGTGATTGTGTACGACACGGCCGTGGTGTTTCAGCGCGGATACGGGCTTCGACGGCTGGGTGCGAGCGACTCGGTAGATGCCCACACGGTGTTTCGGATTGGCTCACTATCTAAAGGTTTTGCCGGGGTGCTTGCCGGCCTACTGGTTCGGGAGGAAAGGCTATGCTGGGACGATGGCGTCCGAAGCTACGTTCCGGAGTTTACACTCAATCCACCCACGTATGCCGCCCAAGTGCAATTAGCCCACCTCTTAGCCCACACCACCGGTCTGCCTTACCATGCCTATACCAACCTCATAGAAGCGGGCCACGACCTTCGCACTATTGCTCAGCGCTTCGCCCATTTCCGCGTCAAACATCGCCCGGGTGAGGTGTACGCCTACCAGAATGCGGCCTTTGCCTTAGTAGGGGAGATGATGCACGTCGCCACCGGAAAGCCTTTTGGCGAATTGCTGCGGGAGCGCATTTTTAAACCTATAGGCATGAGCCAGGCCTCTACGGATCGGCATACCATGCTCGCTGCTGCCAATATTGCTTGGCCACACGAGCATACCCGGGCCGGTTTTCGCCCCGTTCCCATCACGGCGAGATACTACAATGCTGTTCCGGCCGGCGGGGTCAATGCCAGTGCCGCCGACATGGGTCGGTGGTTGCTCGCCTTGCTGGGCAATCGGCCGGATGTGGTGCCTCCGGAAGTGCTCGACGAGGTCTTTCGACCGCGCGTGCGCACCGATGGCGAACGGCGCTATTCTCATCTTTGGGGCCAACATGTCGTGCCGTATTACGGACTTGGGTGGCGCATCCTGGCCGGCGAGGCGGATACCATCGTTTACCACGGCGGCTACGTCAACCACTACCGCAGCGAGATTGCCCTTGATCGCCGGCGCCGTATCGGTATTTGTGTGCTGTTCAATACGCCAACGCCGGTGGCCGGCATCGCCATACCGACGTTCTGGCAGATGTATCGCGAGCGAGAAGAGGCCATTCAGATGGCCGCCGAAAGGGCTGCTTCCCAGCCGTAGCGGTCGGTGCTTTTTCTCGATCGGGAGCTATACTTTGTAACGCGCAGTTGGCCGGTCGGCTTTACGGTCCGTCCTCAGGGGCGTCCTACTCGTAGCGAAGCGCCTCGATGGGGTCCAAACGGGCGGCCTTCAGAGCGGGATAAAAGCCGGAGGTGATGCCGACAATCATGCACAGCACGAGACCCAGCAGCATCCAGCCCCAGGGGACGAGGAAATTGCCGCCCAGCAGAAGCGTAACGATATTTCCCACCAGGATTCCTAAGATGACGCCGGCTGCGCCTCCCACTTGACAGATGAGAACGGCTTCCGCGAGGAACTGGTGGAGGATATTTCGCCGGGTAGCCCCCAGCGCCTTATAGATGCCAATTTCGCGCGTGCGCTCGGTAACGCTTACCAGCATGATGTTCATCAGGCCGATGGCCGCGCCCAAGAGGGTCATCAGCCCAATGGCGATGGTGGCCAAGCGCAGATTGGTGGTGTTCTCCTTGAAGATGGCAATAAGGCTATCGCTGGCGAAAATTTCAAAGTCATCCTCTTGGCCGGGCCGTAGGCCGCGGATTTGGCGAAACAAGCCGATGGCCTCGGACTTAGCCTCTTCCAGGTCGGTTGCGTTGGACACGGAAATGACAAGGTCGTAGTTGGTTTCGGCCGTTCCGTATTGGGCCCTGACATTAGTCAAGGGCGCGTACACGGCCCGGTCGGCCTGGCTGTTCATAGCAGCGCCTTTCGTGCGTAACACGCCTACGACGCGATAACGTCGGCTGCCCACCAGCACTACTTGTTCCAGAGCGCGTTCCGGCTCATCGTCAAAGAGGATTTTGACGATCTCCCGGCCGAGAATGATTTTGCTCTGTCCGTCTTCTATTTCTGCTTTGGAAAAGTTTCGTCCTACTTCGATGTCTAAACCTTTTACAGAGAGATAGTTCTCGTCTACGCCGATGAGGCTGATGTTGGGATTGGTCTTTTGCCCGCCGCACTTGACGGTCGCCAGATTGGTAGCCGGTAGGGAGATGGATACGGAAGCCGGGAAGTCGAACCGTTCTTTGAAAAGCATCGCTTGCTCAAAGCTAATGGGGTCGCCGCGCTTTTGGCGAATGCCGCCGCGACTACCGCGTACCGTGCTCCACTTTTGGTTAATGCTGAAGGAATGGGCCCCTAGCCCGGAAAAGCTGTCGTTAAGCGAATTGGCTATAACGTCAATGGCGGTTAAAATGCCCACCAGGGCCATAATGCCAAAGGCAATGATGGACAGCGTGAGCAGGGCGCGCAAAAGGTTGGCGCGAATGTTTCGCAGGGATAGGCGGATGATTTCCGAAAAGGGCATAAACCGAGGTGCTGTTGGATGGAATACCGAATAGCCCACCAAAGATAAAAGGCGCTTTAGGAGCAGAAGACCCTTTTTGAGCGGCGGCGGCGTTTTTTCGATAAACGACCGTCGGACCTCGAGCACGGGCAGTGGCACAGCCGGCAGATGCGCTTACCTTTGTTCAGTTGCTCTCTCTTTTTCTCATGAGACTTTTGCTTGTTCTATCGCTCTGTGTAGGAGCGACCCTCCAGACACGCGGCCAATCGCTGTCGAGTGCGCATACGCGCTGGCTCAATTCTTTTGTCGAATGGGAACTGTATGCATTTTCCGCCGACGGCGCCGACGACAGGGTAGACGAAGGGGAGACGCCGCGCGAAGCGCTGTTCGGAGAACTGAAGCTGCGCTGGCTCGCGATGAGGGAAGACTGGACGGACTGGGAATTTACGACTCCACAAGGGCGAGGCACCATCCGCTTGAAGTGGAAGGACGACCCCACCCATTGGGAACTGCGCACCTATACCGGAGCGGTAATTACCATGCGCGCCATGTGGTCCGGCGATCTCACCGAGTGGCGCGTGACCGATAATACTTACTCCCTGACCCTTCGCAGCCGCTGGAAGAACATGCTGGACGAATGGCGGGTGGACGACCCCACTCGAGGTGTGTTCTATATGTACACCTTCTACGAAGGCGACCCGCGCGACTGGGCTATTGAAGACAGGCTGGACGCCTCGGTGTCGGAATCTATGAAGATGGCTTTGGTGTTTTTGGTGCTGTTTCACTCGACGCCGCGCCTTTAAGTCTATTTTAGCCTATAGCGCTATTTAAGCGTTAATTCGGCCAACAATTCGGTGCTTTTTTGCGTCTAATGAGAGAAGCCTTCTCATTCGGAGGAATTTTTAAAGCAAACATACATGAGCAGATTAACCCTGACACTGCTGCTGTTGTTGATTTTACAGCAAAACGCGGCCGTGGCCCAGCCCTCCAATGACAACTGCACGAACCCCATTGTCCTTCCCAACGTAGCCAATTTTTGCAGTGCTGCCGGTGCCTATACCAACGTGGGCGCTACGCCTTCGGGATACGGGGCGGCTACGTGTTTCGGTTCGGCGAGCAACGACGTGTGGTTCGCCTTTGTAGCACAGGCCACAGACGTGACCGTAGTGGTGCGCGGTGCTACCCAGCAAGCACCGGGAGGCACACTGCGCAATCCGCAGGTCGCCATCTACGCCGGTACTTGCGGAGGGACAATTAATCAGATTGCCTGCCAAAGTGCCACCAATAACACGCACGTCGTAGAAGTGAGCAAAAGCGGACTGTTTGTGGGCACCACGTATCTGATCCGAGTACAAGGCTTCAACAACGCTACCGGCACCTTTCAACTGTGCATTAACAATTTTAATCCACCGACTATTCCGACCTCCGACTGCCCGACGGCGGCACTGTTGTGTGATAAGTCGCCTTTTGTGGTGAAAAGCGTCACCGGTGCGGGCAGTAATATCACCGAGCTTAACGACGCCTCCTGTTTCTTCACCGGCTCTCCCTTGAATTACGAGAGCAACTCGACGTGGTTTGTCTGGATTTGCGATCAACCCGGTACCTTGACCTTCCGACTGACTCCACTTAGCCCACCGGACGACTTGGATTTTGTGGTCTATCGACTGCCCAACGGCGTCGGCAACTGCCAGGGCAAACAAGTGGTGCGTTGCGTGGCCAGCGGTGACTTTTTCTTCCCCAGCCCGTGCATGGGTCCTACTGGCCTTAGAGAAGGCGAAACGCGCACGAGCATCCCGGCGGGCTGCAACTTCCCGAACCCTACTACTTGGGCGGCGCCACTGAACATGCAGTCAGGTGAGGTGTATGCCCTGTGTGTGAACAACTTTACCAGCAGCGGCAACGGCTTTTCCATTGAGTTCGGCGGTACGGGCACTTTCTTAGGCCCCAAGGCAGCTTTTACCGCCATTCCTTCGGAAATTTGTCTGGGTGTGCCGGTAGACTTTGCCGATGCCTCGACGTTTCCTCTGGGTAATATCACCAATTATTTCTGGAGCTTTGGCTCCGACGCTGCGCCGAACACGGCCACAGGGCGAGGGCCTCACCGGGTGATTTTTTCCGAACCCGGCCTGCATCCGGTGGTACTGCAGATAGAAACCAACCTGGGATGCAAGGTTACCACCATTCAAAACGTGCTGGTACACCCCAAGGTAGAGGTCGATACGTTCATCTCCATACCCGATTGTAACGGCGGTACGAATGGAGAGATCGTCATTACCAACATTGAAAAGGGCTCTCCTCCTTATCAGTTTAGCTGGCAAGGCGGACCTTTTACGCCGAACAACACCCTCTCCGGCCTGTCCGCAGGGACATACAGTTTGGTTATTCGAGACGCCAATAGTTGCGAGACTTCGCTCAACATCGAGGTACGCGAAAAAGAGCTCACCGTTGAGTCCACCGTCCAAAGACCGCTGTGCACGGGTGATGCCAACGGTGTCATTACGCTCCGCGTGACGAACGGCACGCCGCCGTATCAGTTTAACTGGGGGGATGGCTTTACGCCAGACAGCACGCGAGAAGGCTTTGCTGCAGGGGTATACACCGTTTTAGGCCTGGATGCAGAGCTGTGCAAGGGAACTTTCACGGTAACGGTCACAGACAATCCGCCCTTAACCTTGCAGATGGACACCACCAACATCAGTTGCTACGGGGCCGGAGATGGCGCGGGCGTGGCTTTGCCCGGCGGCGGGGTAGGCAACTACACTTACCAATGGAGCCAACGCGATACGCAAAGCACTGCTGAGCGATTAGGGCCAGGGCAGTATTTCGTCACGGTAACCGACGGTAACGGCTGTACCATCGTAGGTGGTGTTTACATCGAAGAGCCCGAGCGTATTAAAATACAGTTAATTCAGGTAGAGGATTTGCGCTGTAGCGGGCTGCCTGAGGGCGCAATAACGGTGGCAGCCTCAGGGGGTAGGGAGCCTTATGCCTATGGAATGGAGGGGCTTCCCTTCGGCGCTTCGGCGCGCATCGGTGGGTTGTTGGCGGGTGGCTATTGGGTTCGTGTTCGCGACGCCAACGGCTGCTTGGACTCGGTTTTTGCTGTCGTATCGGAGCCACCGCCGCTGCTGGTAGATGCCGAGCCGGCAGAGGTGGCGCTCGACCTCGGCTATAGTGAGCAAATACGGACGACCGTTTTGCCTCTGGGGCGCCCGGTGACGTATGAATGGACGCCGCCGCAAGGTCTTGACTGCATCAACTGCGCCAACCCCGTGCTGACGGCTATTCAAACCACTACTTACATCGTTCAGGTGACCGACAAAGACGGCTGTACCGCCTTCGATTCGGTGCGCGTGCTGGTTCGAGACGAACGGCCGATATACGTGCCTAACGTGATAGCACCTGATAAGCCTTTTCCGAATAACTATTTTACTCTTTTCGGCGGCCCGGCTGCAGAGCGTGTTGAGCTCCTTCGCATTTACGACCGCTGGGGCAGTCTGGTGTTTGAGGCGCGCGATATCCCTTTGAACGATCCTTACCTGGGTTGGGACGGTCAATTCCGCGGCGAACCGGTGGACGGCGTCTTTGCCTTTTACGCCTTGGTGCGCTTCGTTGACCAACAACAAATCCTGTACGAGGGCAGCGTAACCGTTGTGCGGTGACGCGGGAGTATCGCTTGCCATGCCCTACAGGTCCACGCGCAGCCGCAAATTCAGGCGTCGGCCGGTGAGGTAATTTGGCACGGCATACTGGACGTTGGTGATGGCTTTTACCCAGATATTGGACGCCTCATTGGCCACCTTCATGAGGTTGAACACTTCTATGCTGGCCCAGGTGTTTCGCGTGAAGCGCAGCGGGTGGCGAGGCCGTTGTTCGCGCCACTCTTGTTTCCACAATTGGAAGCCAAAGCCGATGTCTACGCGGTGATAGGGTTTGAATCGGTAGGGATTTCGATAGACGATGTTGTTGTCCACTACACCAAAGGGCAGGCCGGTGCCGAAGGTGAAGTTGAGGTGCATGCGCAGATTGGGATTTTTGGGCAGATAATCTTGGAAGAAGGTAGAAAAGGTCAGGAAACGGTCGGTGGGTCGGGGCACATCTCGGACGGGTCTCCCCTCTTGTTGGCCCACTTTGCGCACGAGGTGTTCCACACCGTACAAGGCTTCTCGGGTACGTAAAAAGGAGAGGTTAACCCAGCTTTCGGCGCCGCGGACAAACTCGCCGTTGAGGCGTACGTCGAGGCCGGCGGCATATCCGCGCGAGTCGTTTTCTCCGGAGTAGCGGATGCGGACGTTGTCGATGTCGTAAGAGACCAAGTTCCACATCCGCTTGTAATAAGCCTCGGCGATGAGGCGCATTTTGACCGGTCGGCGACGCCCCCACAGAAAGTCGTAGGTAAGTCCGCCGACGAGGTGAACCGATCGTTGGGCGCGCAGGTGAGGGTTTATAGTGCCGTCAAGGCGGCGCAGTTCGCGATAAAAAGCGGGTTGAAAGAACCATCCGGCGGCGATGCGGTAAGAGATATCGCGCGCGGTGTTCAAGGGCTTATAGAGCAGTTGGGCGCGCGGCGTGAAGAAGGCCTCTCGGTTGAGGTCCCAGTATTGAGCGCGCAGGCCGGCGGTGAGCTGCCATTCGCAAAGGCCGGCCTGGCGCCAGGTCCAGGTGTCTTGGAAGAAGGCAACCAGGCGCCGGCTGTTGAGCGCGTTGCGCGTTTTGAGCACGCGTCGCACCAGCAGTTGCGCCGTGTCGTAAGGCAGAGAATACAAGGCGGAGTCAAGGCGCTCCCATTCGTTAATCCGGTCGGTGATGGTTTCGATTTGCCCTTTGATACCCCACTGCAGGAAGTGGCTTCGGGTGAGGTTTTGCTCCGGGCGGTCGCCCTGCCATTCGATGCCGCCGCGGTATTCGGCGTTTTGCACGTCCAAGGTCAAGTAATTTCGTATCCACGTCTGTTGGGTTCCGGTACCTAAGACGCTGACAATTTCACCGAACTCATCGGAGCCCAGGTTGCTTTCGATTTGCCCTAAGAGGTAGTGGCTGAGAATGTCGAAGCGCTCATTCTCTTGGCTGCGCCAGGCGGAAATTAAAAACTTATGGTAGACGGGGTTCTGTTCACGCTCTGGCAGATAGGTGAGGGCCAGGCCGCCCATGGCTTGCGTGAAGTCGTCTACCTCCTGTCCTTCAAAGACGGCGCGCAGCTGGAGGGCGAAGTCGATGAGGCCGAAGGCGCGCACCAGGCTTTGAGGGACGAAGCGGTACACCGAGCGGTTGTAGTTGGCCATGGCGCCGATTTGCCAGTCTCGGCTGATGTCGTAGGTGAGGTACGTTTGCACATCGTAAAAGTCTGGGACGTACTCTCCGCGCACGTCGAGGCTAGATAGGAGGGGCCGCGTGGTTTTGTAGCGGGCACCGGCGAGGTAGCGAAAGGCGCGATAAGGGTCCCGGCGGTGCTTGTGGCTGCCTTCTATGTGCGCACTGGCGCCGAGGAGGCTGGCACCGGCGCTGGCGCGCAGGCTGTCGGGGCGGCGGTATTTGATGTCGAGCACGGAGGAGAGTTTGTCGCCGTAGCGCGCTTGAAAGCCGCCGGAGGAGAAGGAGAGGTCGCGCACTAAGTCCAGGTTGGGAAAAGAGAGACCCTCTTGTTGACCTGCACGCACCAATTGCGGGCGGTAGATTTCAAAGTCGTTGACGTACACTAAGTTCTCGTCGTAGTTACCGCCGCGCACCTGATACTGAGAGCTGAGTTCTCCGCCGGTACCCGTATTGAGGCCGAGAGCGATATGGGGCAACACACTTTCGAGGTTTCCGGTGGTAGTAGGCAGCAGGCGCAGGGCTTCGATACGGCGCTCGTGTATCATGCCTGCGTCGTCGAGGCGCCGGTCCCGGATGATGACCTCCAAGTTCGAGCGCTCGGGAGCCAGCCCGACGTTCAATTCAAAGCGCGCACCGGCGGGCAGGGGCAAGACATCTGCTGCGGCTTCTCGATAGGCCAAGCGCCGAAAAATCAGCGTAAGGCGCTGACCGGCGGGCACTTGTAGCGAATAGTTGCCCTGTTCGTCGGAATAGGTACCACCCGGATAGCCCTTTACCGTTATTACGGCCAGCTCCAGAGGTGAGCCATCGGCAGCGTCCGTGATGCGACCGGTGACCCATGCGGTCGCCGACTGAGCGACCAAGGTCGAAGGGAAAACGGCACTTTGGAGGTTTACTAGGACCCATATCCACCAGGCGAGGCCGGCATTAAGCCGTGGACCAGTCCTTCCGTTTGTTCGGTCCAGTAGCCCTATCACGCCCGCAACCGAGCGCCTGCAGACTCTTCGGACGGGAACAGCCGATCCGATGTTGAATTTATCTTTTTTCGGAAACATGTTTCGCTTTGCGAGAGGTGCCCCTATGCAGCTCAGGGCGGTGCAAAAGAACGGAAAAGTGGGTGTCGGTGAGAAAGAAAAAGGCCGAGCCGACCCTTAGAAAATGCCTATGCCTTTGCGCCGACGACCGTAGCCTTATCCGCAGAGAAAGTTTGTAAGGGTCTTGGCGGCGCTTTTGCTCCTGCCTGCGACACTATAGTCGGTGGTAGATACTGAGGCGCACGATGTCGCGCAGGAAGAGGTCGTGCGGGTTGCCGGCTAGCTGCCATTGCATCATGTAGCCGGCCTCTATGCGCAGCCCTTGAGAGAAGGCACGGGAAAGACCTACGTAGACGCGATTCTGGTCAAAGATCGTTTGAGTGCCGCGCCCCCAATTGAGAAAGACTTCATCGGCTACGTGCAACGTCCAATCTGGGTCGGATAGGGTCCAGTTGATTTGCAGGCGATATCGCCCGCGCCATACGAAAGGCGCGCCTGTGCCCTTGATAAAGCGCTGCTCAATGCGGTATCGATGTTGAATGCCTATAGGTTTCGGCACAGGGGTATGCAAATGGAGCTCTTGAAACGTGCGCCACTCGATACGATGAGGGTAGGGAGACTTAGCAGGTTCGGGAGCACCGTTTTCCATTCGCGTAGTGCCCAAGGCGGCTTCGGCATTTGCGTGCAACCGATAGTGCACGTGCGTGTGAACCGCTAATTGGTGCCAGGCACCATTGGCCGTCAAAAAGCGGTAATCTACTTCCTGATGGAAGGCCCAGTTAGGGCGAAATCGCCACAGCAGGTAATAGCGATTCCACGAAACGCCGTGGCGATTAGATATTCGAGGCGACTGAGCGGTGATAGCCGTCCGTTGACTTGCGAAGCATAGGCAGCACAACAATATGCGCAAAGGCAGCATGATGGACTCGTCGGTCGGCACTGACTAATAGCTGGTATCGTCCAGGCGAACCTTGCCCTTGAATGTCCAAAAAACAAAGCCGGTATACACGGCAACCAGGGGTGTTCCGATGAGGGCAATAGTCAGGAGTAGCCGCATGGTCTTAGCGCTGGAGGCAGCGTTGCTTACGGTGATGCTGTAATCTGGGTTGTTGGGAGCGTACACCAAATGTGGGTATATCTCCACTGCTACGGTGATAAGGAGCAGGGCCATCGTGAGGGCAGAGTTGACGAAAGCCCAGCCGTACCGACCTTTTGCCAGCTGACGAGGAATGTTGGCTACGACCAGCAGCATGGATAGCGGAAGAAAGAAAAAGCTCGGATGCGCACGTATACGGTCGCTCAGGTGAGGTATGTAAAGAAGGGTATAAAACGTGGTAATACCGAAAAACACAATAAAGAAAATGGTAAAACGCTGGGCTAACAGGGTGATCTTGGTGAACAAGCGGCCTTCCGTTTTCAAAGCCAAGAAAATGGCGCCGTGCATGCTAAACAAAGCCATAGTGGTCAAGGCCACCAACAAGGCGAAAGGATGGAAAAAAGACAACCAATGACCGGTAAATTCTCGATGCTCATTCAGGGGCATTCCCAAAGCCACATTGCCCAGCATGAGACCCAGCGAAAAGGTCACCACCGTACAGGAGGCAAAGTAGACCCTATCCCACAAACGACGCCACCACACCCAAGGCTCTTTGCTGCGAAACTCAATAGCTATGGCCCGAAAGATTAAACCGACGATGAAGACCATAAAAGGCACATAAAAGGCCGAAAAAATAGCGGCATAAGCTACAGGGAAACCGGCAAAAAGTGCTCCTCCGGCAATGACCAGCCATACCTCGTTGCCGTCCCAAACCGGACCAATCGCATTGAGTGCTATGCGGCGGCTGTTTTCCTTCTTGAGAAATAAATGGAGCATACCGGCGCCTAAGTCAAAACCGTCTAATACGGCATACCCCGTCAGGACGGCGCCTAATACTAAAAACCACCAAGTAGCGTAATCGATTCCTAAGAACATGGCGGGTTGCGGTCAATGTTGCGGATAGGAAGGGCTCATAAGCGGGTTTTCTCGGCGTGAATAGGCTTCGCTATCCTCTTGCAGATTTTCTTCCTTGACGGGGCCGTGTTGAATTTTCCGGTTCAGCAGATAGAGAAAGAGCAGGAAAAGCACCGAATACACCACAGCAAAGAGGATGAGAGAGAAAAGCACTTGTTCGGCTCTCACGTTTCGAGAGAGCGCGTCAGCGGTGCGTAACAACCCGTACACTACCCAGGGCTGGCGCCCCATCTCCGCTGCAAACCAGCCCGCCTGATTGGCTATTTGCGGAAGCAGCACGGCCCAAACGAAGAGCCCCAACCATTGGCGTTTTTCAAACCACCTGTCACGCCACACCATCCATACCCCAAAAAGCGACAGACCGATGAGCGCCATTCCAATGGCTACCATTAAGTGGTAGAGCTGAAAAATGGCGTTCACCTGAGAGGGGCGGTCGGAAGGAGCAAAACTATTCAACCCGCGTATGGGCGCTTGAAAATCGGCGTGGGTTAAAAATGAGACGCCTCCGCGAATGGCCAAGCCTTTTACCTGTTGGTTCTTCTGGTCAACCCAACCAAACAGATACAAATCGGCCGGTGCCAGCGTGTCGTAGTGCCCCTCAAACGCTGCTAACTTAGCCGGCTGGTGCTGGGCTACCACCTCCGCGCTTCGGTGACCGGTAAACAGCTGGGCTATGCTCGACACCACGGCCACCGCCAGTCCGATCTTAAAGGCCGGGCGAGCGATGTTTTCGTGGCGCCGCCTGATTAGGTACCAGGCATTTACACTCATTACCAAAAAGGCCCCCGCCAAGAAGGAACCTATCCATACGTGCAGCAGCCGATCCACACTGGAGGGGTTGAACACCATAGCCCAAAAATCGGTGATCTCCGCTCGGGCCTCCAGGCCTTCTCCCACAATGCGATAACCGGCAGGCGTCTGCTGCCAGGAGTTCGCCACCACGATCCACACGGCAGAAAACATAGAGCCCAACCAAACCATTATCGTCGAAATGAAGTGCACTACCGGCCGAACGCGATTCCAACCGAACAGAAGTATCCCCAAAAAACCCGATTCCAACGCAAAAGCAAAGATACCCTCTGCCGCCAAGGCCGACCCAAAAATGTCCCCCACATAGCGCGAGTACACGGCCCAGTTCGTGCCGAATTCGAACTCCATAACGATCCCTGTGGCCACTCCTATGCCGAAGATGAGCGCAAAGATTTTGATCCAGAAGCGCGTCATCTGTTCGTACTCCTTGCGCCCGGTGCGCAGGTACAGTCCCTCCATAATAACCAAAATCAAGCCCAGCCCAATGCTCAGGGGAGGGTAGAGGTAATGGAAGGCAACGGTGTAGGCAAACTGAATACGGGCGAGCGTCTCGACATCCATACGGGTGAGTTTTTTCCTTTCCTAAAAAACGCACCCTGCTGAAATTGGGTACAGAGGGTGCGCAGAGAGAAACAAAAAAACGGAGTCCTTTTGCCTCTATGACAGCAATGCGCGCAAGCTTGTCCAGGAGCCGCCGTTATAGGCTTCTATCCCATTTTTCTGCAGGATCTCCGTCGCGGCCTGACTGCGCGCACCGCTTCGGCATACCGCAATGACCGGTACGTTGCGTTTTTTAAGGTCCGACACGTGGTTCGGGAGGCGATCTAAAGGAATGTTGACCGCTCCCGGCAGGTGACCTGCGCGGAATTCTTCGGGCGTGCGCACGTCTACCACTACGGCATTGCTGGATAGCAGCTGTTTAAAGTCTACCTTAGGTTCTATACCTAACAGGCGCTTCAGTAGGCTAATCATAATTGTTCTTTTTTTCGGTACGATTACTGCGCCACCTGTAACAGGACCTCTTCCAGGCTGCCGCCGTTGTACACATCCGTGATGCCGGCTTGCCGTAACATCTGAACGGCCATACCGCTGCGGTTTCCGCTGCGGCAGTAGAGCACGCGCGGAGCCGGCAATGCCGCAATCTCGCCTACCCGGAAGGGAACAGTGTCCAAGGGGATATTGATGGCGCCTTCTATGTGGCCGGTCGCAAACTCCTCAGGGGTTCGCACGTCGATGAGGGTAACCTTACCCGCTCCCTTTTTTAAGATCGTCATGATGAGTCGTAGAATTTTTAGTCAGGTGTGAAAATGCACCACAAAGGTATAGGGAGGTGAAAGCGGTTCTCCGTGACTGAGGTCACAGTGCCGTCTTCCGCCTCATAAAATTTTAATTTCTCCGATCAACATTTGAGAAAGATACTCCGATTAATGCAGGACTGAAAGAGGAGACTCCCTAATGCTCAACTGGCGTTTACGTGGGCGCTTTTGCTCAAAATGATATACTGCCCGGCTGAGTTTTTTTAGAAAAGGTCGGCCTACGGTCTCGTATTCGTACCGGTCATCGTTGAAGATACCGTCGGCGTTGCACAATAGCGTGGCGGCCAAAATGAATTCCACACCTTGTTTCGGGTTGGCTATGTAGCTCACGTCCGTCGTGGTGCCATAAGCCTGTCCTACTTTGTTAAAGATGCGCAAGTCTTTGGCTGCGGTTGTGCTGTCGCTGAAGAGGAAGTACTTGACAAAATCGTCGGGATAATCCTTCGCGTCGTATCGGGGCCAATCGCACTCTCGCGGGAAGAGGCCCATATATCGCCATACGAAGCGGTAGTCATCATCGCTGAGGTTGAAGCGCTGTTGAGGGGGCACGGCCTGTGGGAACAAGATGGCGCGCAACATCTTTTCCATATCGGTGAGAGCAAACCAATTTTTACTCCTCATGTCAAACGGTTGATCGATACGCTCTCCTGCGGCGTTTATCCAACCCTTGCCCATGGCGGTGGAATGCTGCGGATTGTCCCAGTGTTGTGTAGCGACTTTTTCCTCTTCTTGATAAATGATGTGGCCGGTGGCGGGGTCGTAAAATACAATGGGGCAGGCATAACGCTGGTTGCGCTGTGGGGCGTAGAATCGGTGAACAATTCCCGTGCGCGTGTAGCCCTTGTGCCGGAGGGCCTGGTTGATTTCGTCCATGCCCAAAAAATCAAAGAGGTGGTTGTAGGCCGGATTGTCGCTGACGACGAATAGCTTCCGAATGTCGTGAGCCAGAGAGGGCCATCCGTGGGGCGCCGTGGAGTCGGTCGCGTGTTGCTGTTGATAAGGGCGTAGGGAGTCGATACGATAAGGCGTATCTCGGCTGAGCGAGGGATAAGCGCTTTTTTGAAGGCGATTCAATTTTTCCAAGGCCAACAAAGCCACGGGCATCTTGACCATGCTGGCCGGATAGAAGTAGCGGGTGCTGTCCACATTATAATAGAAAGAGCGGAAGCTTATCCGACCATCGGAGCGGCGATCTATCTGGGTATAAATAATCTGGAGGCCGTACGCGTCTTTGTTCTCCAACACGTGTCGTCCCAGCGAGTCCTCTCGCAGGGTTTCCAAAATATGCTCCAGGGCATTTGTTTCGCGCAAAGGGCGCTTTAAACTAAGGCAACCCAGTAGGCCGCCAAGCGCTATTAGTCCTACCATGCAGACTTCTTTTAACCTGTCCATTTCTTAAAAAAAATAAGGCGGTAAATGGCGGGCTAATCTACAGAGAGTCGATGCTGTTTTTTCCCCTTTTTTAGAGATATGGGCCATTGGGTGCTGGGTCGGCAGCCGGGCCGGCCACTTTTAGCCGGCCTATTGGGAACTAAGCGCGTTTTTTGTGTGTTTAATACGTTCGGTCATGTCGTTTAAACTACACGCACCTTATCGACCCACCGGTGATCAGCCAGAGGCCATTCGCCAACTGGTGGAGGGCATTCGGCGCGGCGAGCGCGCCCAGGTTCTGTTGGGGGTAACGGGCTCGGGTAAGACGTTTACGATGGCCAATGTCATCGCTCAGGTTAACAAGCCCACCCTGGTGCTCACCCACAACAAGACCCTGACCGCTCAGCTGTACAGTGAGTTTCAGGCCTTTTTTCCGGAGAATGCCGTAGAGTACTTCGTTTCGTACTACGACTATTACCAGCCGGAGGCCTATCTGCCGGTGACGGATACGTATATCGAAAAAGACCTGCAGATTAACGAGTTAGTAGACAAGCTGCGTTTGCGCGCTACCAGCACCCTGCTCTCCGGGCGCCGCGATATCATCATCGTGGCCTCGGTATCGTGCATTTACGGCATGGGCAACCCGGACGATTACGCTACGGGCATCATTCGCCTGCAGCGCCAGATGAAGCTGTCCAAAACGCAGTTCCTCTACGCCTTGACCGATGCGCTGTACTCGCGTACGGAGGGCGACTTTGCGCGCGGCACTTTCCGCGTGCGCGGCGATACGGTGGACGTTCACCTGCCCTATGCCGACTGGGGCTATCGCATCATTTTTTGGGGAGATGTTGTAGAGAGCATCGAGACGATCGATGTTCACAGCGGCAAACGCGTTGCCGAGGTCGAACAAGCCGTCATTTTTCCGGCCAACTTGTACGTAGCGCCTAAAGAGCGCCTGGCGGAAATTATCCGGGCGATAGAGGACGAGATGGTGGCCCAAGAGCAATATTTCCTCTCCGAGGGGCGGCTCTTAGAAGCCCAGCGCATTCGCGAGCGCACTACGTTCGATTTGGAGATGATTCGCGAGTTGGGCTATTGCAGCGGCATTGAAAACTACTCGCGCTTTTTCGACCGCCGACCACCGGGTTCGAGGCCTTTTTGTTTGCTCGATTATTTTCCCGATGACTACCTCATGATTGTGGATGAAAGCCACGTAACCATCCCTCAGGTGCGCGGCATGTGGGGCGGAGACCGGGCGCGCAAGCAGACGCTGGTCAACTACGGCTTCCGCCTGCCTTCGGCCATCGACAACCGACCGCTCAGCTTTGAGGAGTTTGAAAGCCTCATCAACCAAGTCATCTTCGTCAGCGCCACTCCGGGCGACTACGAGTTGCAGCAGACCGAAGGCGTAGTGGTCGAGCAATTGGTTCGGCCTACCGGCTTGCTCGACCCACCCATTGAGGTGCGCCCTTCGCTGAATCAGATCGACGACTTGCTGGAGGAGATTCAGCGCCGCGTGGCGCGCAACGAGCGTACGCTGGTGACTACCCTCACCAAACGCATGGCCGAGGAGCTATCGGCTTATCTGGCGAAAGTTGGGGTGCGCTGTCGCTACATTCACAGCGAGGTAGAGACCCTGGACCGCGTAGAAATCTTGCGCAACTTGCGTTTGGGAGAGTTTGATGTGTTGGTCGGTGTCAACCTCTTGCGCGAGGGCCTCGACCTGCCCGAAGTGTCGCTTGTAGCCATCTTAGACGCCGACAAGGAGGGCTTTTTGCGCAATGTGCGCTCGCTGACCCAGACGGCCGGTCGCGCCGCTCGAAACGCCAACGGTTTAGTCATCTTTTACGCCGACCAAATAACAGACTCCATGCGCCAAACCATCGAAGAGACTCGGCGCCGCCGCAGCATACAGATGGCCTATAACGAAGCGCACGGCATCACTCCGCGCACGGTGACCCGAACGCGTGAGGAAATACTGGCGCAGCGCAGTATTCTGGATATCCGCGGTACAGAGGCGACGTCCTATTACGTAGAGCCGGAGGCGCCCTCTTTGGCCGCCGAACCCATAGTCGCCTATGCCTCTCGCAATCAACTGGAAAAGATGATCGCCGAAACAGAAGCGCGCATGAAAAAGGCCGCCAAAGAGCTCGACTTCTTGACCGCAGCCCAGCTGCGCGATGAGATGTTTGCCCTCAAAAAGCAGCTGCGCGAACGCTTCGGCGCCGACTGAGTCCACATCCTAAACGCTTATCTTATCTTTGGCTCCACGGATGGGATTAAACGGCAAAATACTAGGCGGCATCATCGGGATGGTCGTCTTAGACCTCATGGGTGTACCAATGGGTGCCCTGTGGGGCTTTGTGCTCGGCGCTTTCATCGGTCATCTGTTTGTAGACCGCGTAAGCTTCTCCGAGGAAATTCCGGCCGATGTCCGTCTTGCGCAACGCCGGCAAGGAGCCTTTATTTACTACCTCTTCTGCTTAGGTGCTCGCCTGGCCAAGGCTGACGGACCGGTCAATCGCCGGGAAATCCAATTCATGGAGCAGCTCATGCGCCAGCGCCTTCGCCTTAGCGAGCAAGGGCGACGCGATGCCATACGCGTGTGGAATGAGGCCAAACACGCCTCCACTTCCTTTGTCGCCCATGCTCAAGCGTTTTATCGCGACTTTAATCAGGAGCGCTATCGCGTCTTGGACATGTTCGACCTTCTCTTTGCCTTGTCGGCCGCCGACAGCAGCCGCTTGCACCCGGCCGAGGAGGAACTCCTCTTGCGGGCAGCGGGACTTTTCCATATCAGCCGACTCCACTTTGAGCGCGTTAGAGCGCGCTATTTTCCCCTCGAGACCTCTACCTCGCAATCCAACTGGTCGCCCTTGGACCCGTACTACGCTTTGCTAGGCGCTTCTCCCGCCGACTCGGTGGCGATTGTTAAAAAGAAGTACCGCCAGCAAGTGCTAAAATGGCACCCCGACCGTGTTCAGGCGCGAGGCGGGTCGGCTGAGGCCATTCGGCATGCTCAGGAGAAGTTTCGCCAAATCACCGAAGCCTACGAAAAAATCATGGAGGCTCGAGGGCTAAAGCGCTGACCGCAAGAACGAACAGAGGCGTTCGTCGGTCCTTGCCAAATTTGCAAAAGGCAAAAAGAAAAAGCCCCTCGGCGACATTTCGCAGAGAGGCCAAATCCCCAAAAACCAATTGTTAATCGGTTACTTTTAGCTTGTGGCCGCCTCATTGAGCCTGCTGGTAGATATTCGTGTTCTGAATCGGTACGGGAGGTTTTTTGCGCTTTAAGGTGTAGGCCAAGGAGAACTCGTGCGAGCCTGTGCTGTACTGCTGAAAAGGGCCGAAGGCTACGTCGTAGGTGTAGAAGATATTGAAGCGATTGTACTGTGTTCCGATGAGGAAGGCGACGGAGCCTTTCGAGTTGGGCCGGTAGGTGATGCCGGCGATGAGCTTGTCGTCCAGGAAACGCCCTTGTAGGTTGAGGTCCACTTGAAAGGGTACGTTGCGAATGCTCCTCACTGCAATGGAGGGCAGCAGCTTGAAGTTATGCTGATAGACGTTCAACACACCGCCCAGCTGGAGAATGAAATAGCGCAGTCCGGCCCCGGTTTCCGATTGCGGGTCTTCTACGGGGATCTCGTCCAACTGAGCGCTTATAGCAGAGGGTAGGACGAGGCTGAAGAACATGGTATTGTCGTACAGGATATGAGCGCCGAAAGAGGAGGTAAAGAGGCGTTGTCCGTCGAATCCGCCGTTTAACAGCTGGTCGCGCGTGTCGATTAGGGGGTTAGTCAGCACTTCGTTGTTCAGGCGGCGGCGCACAAATTCGGTAGTGAGGCCGAGCCCTACTTGAGTGCGGTCGATGCGGAAGCGGAACGAGTAGATGCCCTGGATACGAGAGGCAATCTGGTCGCCGAGGTATTCGGTAAAGAGGCTACCGCCCAAGCCGAGCTTGTCGCCAACCGGGCCGGTGTAAAGGAAGGTGTAGCTGCGAGGCGCTCCCGGAAAGCCGGCCCACGAGTGGCGGGCGTTAGCCAAGAGGAGAAATTCGTTGTCAAAGCCCGCTACCGCCGGGTTAATAAGGTTTTGAAACACCTGATATTGCGAATAGATGGCGTGTTCTTGAGCCGAAACAGAACCGACCAGCAGGCCGAGCAGGAGGGAGTAGATTGCCTTTTTCATGACCAATCGATGATGGGAAGAGGTGAGAAGTTGGGAATATGGCTGCTTGACCGGTACGGTATTGGCTCCGCAAGGGTCAAGCAGCCGTTGAAGGGGCAGGTTTATCGGATGAGGTTGATATGGCCTCTAAACTGTTGTTTTTCGTTGCTAACGGTGACCGTCAGCACGTAGTAATACACGCCTTCGGGTAGCAGCTCGCCGCGTGCAGTGCGCCCTTCCCAGCGCACGGTACTGTTGTTGTAGCCCTCTTGGCGGTACACCAGTTGCCCCCAGCGGTTGAATACCTCGAAGGTATTGACCGGATAGTCCTCGATGCAAGTGATGAGGGCAAAGTCGTTTTGACCATCTTCTATGCCGGGAGTAATAACCGGCCGCACCAGGAAGCACCCGTCCGGCGGGTAGGGCACTCGAATACGACCGATACTGCGGCAGCCGTTGGCATCCGAAACGACGAATTCCACCAGCTCACCGGGACATAAGTCTTGTGCGCGCCCCTCGGTTCCTTGTCCGTTCTTGCCGGTCGTGAGCGAGCTCCACGTAAACGACAGCGGAGGCACGCCTGCCGGTACGGTAGCGATGATCTCGCCGTCGCAGATGGAAAAGTTTTCAGGAGGTAAGGTGGCGAATTGGAATACCAGCGGAGCAGGCTCTGTCACTTGGAAGGTAAAAGGCGTCTGGACGTTGTTGGCGTCGATGATCGTCACTCGGTATTCTCCGCCACAGAGGTTGATGGCCGTAGATAAGCCGCCCAGCGGCACATTGGCATCTACCTGGCCGGTAGGCCACACGATGCGATAGGGCGGCACGCCTCCGACGGCCGACACAGCCGCGCGGCCGTCGCACAGCCCATCGCAGCTCACACCAAAGCCGTTGTAGTTGCTCAAAATGGCCGAGCTGCCCACCACAGTAGGCGGAAACGTCAAGTTGCCCTGCCAGGTGGCCGTGCAGCCCAATCCGTCGGTAACCGTCACGTCGTAGGGCCCGCCGCAAAGGGTGTTGTTCGTCGGGGTACTTACGCCGTTGTTCCATTTTACCGTAAAGTTGCCCACATGCCCGGAGACGACTATGGAGGCAACGCCGTCGCACACCGTAGCGCCGCTCACCTGGAATCCGTTATAGTTAGACAAAATGTTTACATTGGCCACCGTTACTTGCGACTGCGAGCCGACCGTAACTACCGGACACTGGCGGGCTACCTGGCTCTCATCGATGACGGTACACGTGTATACGCCGGGCACTATTTGCGACAAGTTCTGGGTGTTGGCCGTGTAACCGTTGGGCCCACTCCATTGAAAAGAGTAGGTAGGACCGTCACCGCCCGTCACCGATATGGTGATGCTGCCGTTGCTCGAGTTGGCGCAAGTGGCCGGCGTTACCTGTACGACTTGACATTCAAAGGGCGCGTAAGTGCGCGATAAGGGGAAAGAATAGACGCTGGTACACCCTGAGTTGAGATTGGTCACCGTTACCCGATACAGACCGGAGTCCAGCCCGCTCACTACGGCAGTAGTAGGGCCGTGCGCCCAATTGTAGCTCAGGCTGGCCGTGGGTGGTATAGGTGTCAACGTTATCGAGCCGTTCTTCATGTCGTCAAACGGCGGCGTGAAGGAGGAGCCCACCACTGCCGGCTCGCGCTGGGAGATCACAACAGGAGGCAGTGTAAAGCTGTTGCTCGCCCCGTCGGCCAAGCTGACTTCATACTGGCCGGAGGGTAAGTTGCATATCTCAAAGGTATCCTTGTTAGGCAAGAGGATTTGGTTAAAGGGATTGGGTGGCAACTTGCTCAGCGTAATAGATACCGGCGCCACCGTACCCGGCGGGATATTGATGGTAAAGCATCCATCGTCGTTGCAGGAAGGTTTAACGCCACTGACGGTAGCCGCCACCAAAATATTGGTTGTGGGCACGTTAAAGGTGAAAGTCGCCGTGCATTGGTTGGCATCCGTAACCGTCAACGCATAAGTGCCGTACACCAAGTCGGTGAGGTTTTGCTGGTTAGAAACAAAGTTGCCCGGCCCCATCCAGCTAAAGGAAAGCGGCGGAGTACCGCCGGTGACATTGTTGAGCGTAATCGTGCCCAACGTCAGGCCGTCTTGAGGGGTAATGTTGTGGCTGCCGATAGAGATGGGCTGTGGAGCGTTCACGGCAATGCTGGCAGTAGCGGTGCATCCACGGTTATCGCTGATGGTAGGCACATAATTACCGCTGCTTAAGTTGCTTAGGGTCGGGCCACTTTGGTTTCCGGGCCATTGTATGGTGTAAGGGCCTCCGTTACCCCCGCCGGGGTTGAGAGTAATAGAGCCGTTGTTTCCTCCCGGACAGGTGACTCCTTGCACATTGGGATTGGCGCTAATAGGGGTTGTTGGCCCGCCGATCTGCACGGGTGATAGCGAGCTTGTGCAATTATTCGCATCGGTGACGACCACGGTGTAGGAACCAGGGCCTAAATTGTTCGGATTTAGGCCGGCGGCCACCGTTTGCGCGCCGATCATCCAGGCGACGGTGTACGGCGGCGTGCCTCCGCTCGTCGTTACCGAGGCCGAGCCGTTGTTGCTACCAAAGCAAGTTGCCGGCGTAGGTGAGCCGTTTAGCTGTATTTCTACAGGGGAATTGGGTTGGGTAACCGTGTACGTAAAATTGCGCGAGCATTGATTGGCGTCGCGTACCGTCAGGTTGTACGTGCCGGCTACGAGGCCGGAAATGTTTTTGGTGACGGCTGTGAACCCTCCGGGGCCGGTCCAAGAAAAGGTGTGGGCCCCTGTGCCACCGGTGGGATTAGGCAGTGAGATAGAGCCGTTGTTTCCGCCGAAGCATGATACCGAGTTAATCACCACTAACGAACTGGCAATCTGAATCTGCGGTGGCGCACTAACGGAAATAGGCGCCGGCGTATGAGTGCAGCCTTTAGAGTCGGTAATAGTGACGCTATACGTACCGGCGGGAAGCCCTGTAATACTTGGGTTGGAGGTAGTTTGGTTATTAAAAGGCGGAGGCCCTGACCAGCTGTACGAGTAGCCCGGTGTTCCACCAGAAGTGCTGAGGGTGATCGAACCGTCTAAGCCGTTAAAGCACGTAACGTTGACCACCGAGGCGCTGGCGCTAAGGGCCTGAGGGCTGCCAACGGTGGTCGTGCTCGTAGCGGTTAGGCCGCTGGCTACGGTCACGGTCACCGTATACGTGCCGGGCAATAAGTTTTTGATGAGCGTATCGGTAGTCGTACCGCTGCCGCTGGGGCCACTCCAGCTGAAGTTTGTAGGAGGGCCACCTTGAATGAGCAGTGCAGAGATCGCTCCTGTGGCCGTGCCGTTGCACGCCGCGTTCACCGGGCTTAACTGCAGTACCGGAGGAACCAGCGCCGTAATGTAGACGCTACCGTGCACAAGTCCCGGCGTTACCTCTCCTTTTTTGTCTTGGGTAACCTCAATAGGGAAATTGCCAAAGCCCGTAAACGTCACAGGCGAGGTCTTGCCCGTGTCGCCGATGGCGGTAAAACAAAGGGAAAAAATAACGGTGCTATCGGGCAAAGTCTTCCCTATGGCCAGTTGGTCAAACCAAGTAAAGCGTATCTCTCCCGGCGGATTGGTGTTGAAGTTGGCCGTCGTTAATCCCAGCGGATTATTGGCCCCAAACTGAATGGGCAAGTTGAGTTGCAGTAGATTGGCATTATATGAAATACCCATCTGCACGGAGGTAATGTCCTTGAAATTCCTCACCCGAATGTCTACGCAAGTGGTGCCACCCTTGATGACCGTGTCCCTATCGGCAATAAAATGCACGGCGTTGGGGTCTGCCTGCGGACCTACTACGAAAATTGTATCGCGCACGCCGGTGCCCGGCTCCCAGATGTTTTGTCCATTCGCCGTGATGGCCTCCTCCTCTGTAGCGCCACCGGGCGGAAAGCCATTAGCGTCTATTGTGATGACGGAAAAACTGCCTACGGGACCACTGGCCAGAAAACACACCTCGTAAATAGATGCGTTATCGGAACGGGTTACTCCCTGCACGGCTTGCTCGAACCAACTCAAAATGAGGTTGTTTGAATTTGCCGGAAACACATTAAAGGAGGAGGGGCTCAAATCCGGTAAATTGTATGCTCCCGTATTCTGGTATTTGAGCACTGCCGTGTCCCAGTGCATAACGTAAGACAAAGAAACAATGTCCTTAAAGCCTCTTACGGTTACCGGCATGCAACCTACTTTACCTTTCTCGATTTGGAGTTTGTTGGCGCGGATTTGAAAATTCGCTGCAGGCCCTCCCGTGCCCACTACGGTTGCGCCGCCTTGCTGAAAACTGACGTTGATGTTTTGGCCGTTGCGCGTCACTTCGATGCCCGGCGACACGTTCGCCAAGTTCACGCCGGACGAGCCCGCCTGCTTAATGCGGAAGCGCAGCGACAAGATGGTCGTGTTGTTGGCCAGCGTAACTCCTTGAGGATACTGAGCGATATCAGGAAACCACGAGACCGTCACCTTGCCGGGCTGGGCGTTGTAATTGGCCGGGGTAAACCCCGGCAAAGTGGTGCTCGTCATGTTGATGAAATCCAGCAAGGTGTTATTGAAAGAGATGGGGAATTGCAGAGAAGTGATGTTGGTAAAATTCTGCACCCGCACCTCCAAGGTTATGGTGTCTCCGAAGTTAGCGGTCACAGATGACGGAGTGAACGTAGTGATTAGGTTTTGGCCTCTTACCGTCAAACCGAAAAACAGCAGACTTGCCGAGAGAAGAGTAGGGAAAATCGGTCTCATCTTTAATAAGGAATAGGGATGATGAAAAAATACCTGTTGCATCATAGTCTAACCAAAGGCAAAAGGCTCTTGCGAGCTCGAGTGCGGATGAGGAGAAAGTAATATCCGCGGCTAGGTAAAAAGGAGTCGGCAATTTCTATGCCATGCCTCCCGGCGGAGAGATGGTGCTGCTGCCGACCTATAACACGGCCACCGACATCCATAAGGATAAAGTGCACTTCCTCTGCGCTGCCTATATCAAAGCCGACAACTACCCTTCCTCGAGAGGGATTAGGCTGAATGTGCACGGGCCAATCCGGAAAGGACGCCTCCGGCTCGTCTGTACTTACAGAAAAACCTATGGCCACATAGCCGTGCTTGAGCACACAGTCCTCTATGCCCAGAGGAGGCAAAAGAGTGTCTGCCTTTATCACCTCAAATTGTGTTGGAGGAATTTCTGTAAAAATCACCGGAGTGCCTTGTCCTTGCTGGCCTTTTGCGCTGAATTTAACGATGAAAATAGTCGAACTGTCCGGTAGCGACACACCGGTCCTCACCAGAGGAGTGTTCCAGGCAAAGCGCAAGATGCCCTGTTGGGTCTCGTTCGTACCGAAGTTTTGAATGACTAACCCCGGAAGGTTAAAATTCAACACCGACAGGAAATTCAAGACGGCCGGGTCCCACTGGATGACAAACTGCACGCCGACAATACTGTCGAAACGGGCTACTTGTACCGGCATATTTACCACTTGGCCCGGGTTAACGTTGTTCACTATCGGCAGGCAGAAGGTGACTTGGGCGCGAAGCGTCGGAAAAGCAACCCAAAAAACGGCGACCCAAACCCAGCGGGGACATGTTAGCATGAAAAGACAACTGGTTGTGGATTTGTTTTGGAGAAAACTGACGTCGCAGTAAGGCGCCTCAGCTTCTTTCGGATTAAAAAAACAAGTACTACTCACGCGAAAACAAGTAGATAATATCCCCCTCCCAAAAAACGGGCCAAAGTTCCAAAAAAAGACCCTACCGGCCAAATTCGGCCGGATTTGTGGAGTAAATGTTGCCAAATAGCCGGGAAGAGATCTGCCGGGTTCGGCGGCGTCGCAGTACCCAGCTTAGCAACATCGGCTCTTTTTTTGCTCGAGCAGCCGGCACATTACAGCCCCTCGAACTGCCTCGGCCGGAGGATTTCGCGGTTGTAACAATCGTAGAACTCGCGTACCTCAAACGTTTTGGGCAGTGCTTGCCAGTCCAAGTAGAAATTATTCTTGGGTAACGTGTTGGTGTAGTTTTCTACGACAATTTCCAATAAGTAGGTAGGAGGAAGCGTGAAAGACGGTTCGCCCACTCGGCCAAACCGATAACGGAAGTATATCGGCAAACCGCTCCGTTTGTCTATACCGAAGCGCACCTGTCTCCATCGGAGTTCTTCCTCCTCACCGGTTTGCGCGGTCCAGTCGGCCCCTACGAGCGTGCAAAGTGCCTGGCCGACAAGGGTGTCGCCCAGCGTCTGGTAGGGTGGCACACCCAACTCTTGGCTTTGGCCGTAGTACTTGCGCACGGCGGGGGGGTGGAGCAGCAGAGGGATAAAGAAAAAGACCGAGCCGTGTTGGAATTGGTGTGCCTCTAAATCCAGGCGCTGTAGATCGTAGCGCTGCGCCAGGCTGTCGCCATAGAGCGTGTACTTGTAGCGCCCGTCGAAGACGACGCGGAGTTGTTGCCTGCTGGTAGGGTACTGCGTTTCAATATGGGCCTCGTAGCGCAATCCCGGGCGGCCGTCGAAGTGTTCAAATCGCAGAAAGGATACGTCTCCGCGATAAAAGATAGTATCCTTGCTATATGCATGTCTCTCTACGGCGCGGATGCGATAGGAGCCGTACGGCACGCGCTCGGCGCTATCCAAGGCGGCGATGAGCAGCGGGTGCATCGTTTGCGCCTTCATAACAGAAAAACCGATAAGCAAGTAAAACCCTGCACATCGGAGGCGCGCCGACAAGGATGGGAAGATGGCGGCAACACAGCGTTTCATATCTAAACGGAGGCAATCATTCTTTGTTGAATCAAAGGTACTTCTTGTCTACCCATCCTACAAGGTCATCGGCGTTTCGGGCCCATACAAATTGCCTTCCATTGATAAGCTGCTTGACGCAGTCGCAAAGGAGCGTGACGCGTTCACCGCGCCGAAATTGGCCGATCACAGGGCTTTGCAAGTTCGGGTACCGGCGCACGTTGAGCGGAGAGCGGCGCGTTGCTACTTGGGCTTGCGTTCCTCGCGCATACTTTTTTTGGCATTTGACTACCGCCTTAGCGTTTTTCACGTAGTTGCGCACACAGCGCTCGCGGTCTTCCGACCACGGATGACTGCGCATGAGGCTCTGTACATACTTTTCAACAAGGTGTTCTCCGGCTTTTCCTCGTCTAAAGAGCGCAAGATGCGTGTTACGTCGAAAGCTTTTTCCGGGTCACAGCCGGCGACGTCCATCAAGTATACGGCGGCGATATCGCATTCGATCTCATCGGATTTGTTATAGCCGGCGGAGCGGAATTGTACCCACCAGACGTTGAGCATTTCAAACAAGTTGCCCTCCCTCTCTCCGCCGTTTCCATGTACTTAATGAGGCGGGCAAGTTCGGCGGTGTGGTTGTTTTCACTGTGTCCTAACTCGTGCCCGATGATAAGGGCCAGTTCGTCGTCACTCTCCAACAGGTCTAATAGACCGGTGCTCACATAGATGTAGCCTCCCGGAGTCGTGAAGGCGGCAAACTCTTGCCCATCGAAGACGAATACGCGAGGGGCGATATGGTCTTGCGTTAGATGCGGGCGCATGCGCTCGATGACGGCCTCTACGCGCGCGGTGTAGTCCTCGTCCTCGACAAGGGAGTACACCGGTTCTTGGTGTAGGCGTTTGCCGATGGCCTGTTGTTCGAGCCAATCGATCTGTCCTACTTCTCGGCGGACTCTGCGCTTGAGCTCGTCGCTGCATCTCTCTTCCGCGTGATAGCCACACGCCAGCAGACGGGCATCTACGCGGGTCTTGTAGGGAAAAAGGAAGAGGGTTTCCTCTTAGGGCAAGCGCTCGCTACACGCGCCGGTTGCCATGCCCAATGGGGCGAGTAGCGCAAAAAGGCGCAGAGTGGGGCATCTGAGCAAGAACACCATCGTTGCGCTCAGGGTTGGGACAATGAGCGTCGGCATTTTTCAGTAGGCCAGGAGACTTTCTATCGCTTGAGCGACCTTTTGTGCGGAAGGTATCATCTCGCGTTCGAGTGTTTCGTTGAGCGGCACGGCGGGAACGTTGGCTGCGCCCAGCGTGCGCACAGGGGCGTCCAAGTGCTCGAAGCAGTTTTCCGAAATGCGCGCGGCGATACTTTGGGCAAAGGTGTTGTTAACCGGCTCCTCGGTTAGTACCAGCACCTTGCCATGGCGTCGGGCCAGCTCGTACAGGGCGGTTTCGTCCAGCGGCACGAGGGTGCGCAGGTCGAGTACTTCGATGCGACCCGGATGGTGGCGGGCGGCGTTGAGCGCCCAGTGAACGCCCATGCCGTAGCAGACGATGCCCAGGCTCAGTCCTTTGCGCACGGCCTCGGGGTCGGCCTCGAGAGCAATGCGGGCCTTTCCGAACGGCACCTGGTAGTCTTCGTCGGGCTCTATCGTTCGGGCGGCCTCGGTACCGGGTACTTTGCTCCAATAGAGGCCCTTGTGTTCAAAGATGACTACTGGGTTAGGGTCGTAATAGGCGGCTTTGAGCAGGCCTTTGAGGTCGGCGCCGTTGCTGGGGTAAGCTACTTTGATGCCGCGGATGTTGACCACCACGCTTTCTACGCTGCTGCTGTGGTAAGGGCCTCCGCTGCCGTAAGCACCTATGGGCACGCGGATGATACAGGCAACCGGCCATTTTCCGTTGGTCAGATAGCAGGAGCGGCTCACTTCGGTGAACAGCTGGTTGAGCCCGGGCCAGATGTAATCGGCAAACTGCACTTCAACAATGGGACGCAGGCCCACGGCGCTCATGCCGACCGTGCTGCCGATGATAAAGGCCTCCTGAATAGGAGTGTTGAACACGCGGTGGTCGCCGAATTTTTCGGCCAGCGTGGCCGCCTCTCGGAAGACGCCGCCTAAACGTCGGCCTACGTCCTGTCCGTAAAGCAGGCACTCCGGGTGGGCGCGCATGAGCTCTTCGATGGCGTACAAAGCGCAATCGACCATTACCTTAGGTTCGCGGCCCTGCGGCGCTCGCGTACCCCGCTCTTCTACGACAGGAGTAGGCGCAAACTCATGGGTGTACAAGTCCTCGGGTCGCGGGTCGGGAGCGTTCTTGCTGCGCTCAAAGTCGGCGGCTACCCTCTGGACGGCCTCTCGTTCAACGCTTTGCAGCTGCTCTTCCGAAAAGCCGCGCGACAAAAGAGTTTGGCGCAAGATAGGGTAGGGGTCGCGCTGTTGATGTTCGGCCAGATCGTCTCGGTACCACTCTTTGCGCACGCCTGAGGTGTGGTGGTTGAGCAGTGGTACGCGCGCATGCAACAAGACAGGGCGCCGCTTTTGGCGAATTTTTTGCAACACTTTTTGCACCACTACCCAGCAGTGAGCAAAGTCGTTGCCCTCTATGCTGATGGCTTCCAGACCGGGAAACCCTTTGGCATATTCGGCTGCGGTAGCAACGCGCGTTTCGGCGGCGTTGGCCGAGATATCCCAGCCGTTGTCTTGTACCAAGTACAGGATCGGCAGTTTTTTCAATACGGCCATCTGAAAGGCTTCGCTCACCTCTCCCTCCGTGACGGAAGCGTCGCCTAAGGAGCAAACCACCACGGGCTTTTCTTCGTCTGCCGGCGGGCGTAGCTCGGGCACCTGCTCCCGATACCAGAAGCCCAAGGCTACGCCGGTAGCCGGAATGGCTTGCATGCCTGTGGCGCTACTTTGGTGCGGTATTTTGGGCTTGTCCGGGTCGCGCAGGCTCGGATGGCAATAGTAGGAGCGCCCTGCCGAGAAGGGGTCATCGCGTTTGGCCATCAGCTGCAGCATGCACTGGTAGGGAGTCATACCGATGCCCAACAGCATGCTGTCGTCACGATAGTAGGGAAACAGGTAGTCTTGGGGCAGCAGCTGCATGGCAACGGCAAGCTGGATGGCCTCGTGACCGCGCGAGGTAGCATGCACATACTTGGAGACGAACTTAAAATTGGCTTCGTAGATATCGGTCATCGCCTTAGCCGTCGCCATAAGGCGAAAAGCGCGCGCCAGCACCTCGATGGGCACTTCGACGGCGCGCATGTTGCCGACGGCGGAGGAACGGCGAGATCTACGGATGCGGGTAGTATGGGACAAAGTGCTCAAGACAAATGATGAAAAAGATGTAGATAAAAAAATGAATTTTCACGGTGCGACCTCCGGGCGTGGCGTAAGTGGCTTATTTTTGCCTAAAAGCAAATATTTTATGAAGCCGACTTATTGCTTTTGGTGGCTATGGATACTGGCCGTAGAGGTGCATGGGCAAAGTTACACAAAGTGGGTCGTAGGGGATACCTCCGATGTTGCTCCGACGCATTACGTAGGGGGTATAGTACTGGCCGGCGGCGGGCCGGACAACGATGAGGCCATGCGTTGGATGCTCCGCCGAGCGGCCGGCGGCGACGTCGTCGTATTGCGCGCTTCCGGTTCTAACGGCTACAACGGCTATTTCTACTCCCAGTTGGGCGTGCCGGTCAACTCGGTGGAAACCATTCGCTTCAACTCTGCTCAAGCGGCCTATGATCCTTACGTCATTCGTCAAATTCGGAACGCCGAATTGGTCTTTATCGCCGGCGGCGACCAATACCTCTACTACCAGTACTGGAAGGACACGCCGGTGGAGGAGGCGCTCAATTATCTGCTTCTTGAAAAGAAGGTAACCATAGGCGGCACCAGTGCAGGGATGGCCATTTTAGGCCAGGCCTATTACGCACCTTCCGGCGGCTCGCTCACCTCTGTTCAGGCGCTGGCCAATCCCTTCCACCCTAATTTTGAACGATTGGGTAACGGAGGTTTTCTGCAAACGCCTTTTTTAGCCCAAACCATTACGGATACGCACTACGACCAACGCGAACGCGCCGGTCGGCATTTCGCCTTTTTGGCCCGCTTGGCGGCCGAATACGGGCAGCCCTTTTACGGTATTGCCTGCAACGAATACACCGTTGTCTGCATCGACACTGCCGGTAAGGCGGTGGTTTACGGAGATTACCCCAACTACAACGATTACGCTTATTTTCTCAAAACCAATTGCCAACACCCCTTCGAGCCCGAGGTCTTGCAGCCTAACACTCCGCTTACCTGGGATCGTCAACAAGCAGCCGTCATCGCTTATGCGGTTCCCGGCACGCCTTCGGGCACTCACTGCTTTGAACTCAACCACTGGAGCATCGGCTCAGGCGGAAACTGGCAGCACTGGTATGCCAAAGAGGGTGTCTTTGTCCAAAGGGCGGCGCCCACCGGCGCTTGCCATCCCGCCTCCTCCGACCACGGGCCTTCCCTCCCATCCTTCCAGATAAAGGTTTATCCCAATCCCGTGCGCGAGTACCTCGTCGTGGAGCCTCGGTGTCTCTGCCATGGCGCTATTCAATTACAGATAATAGATGCTTTACGGCGAGAGCGATGGACGTATACCGGAGAGGTACAACCTCTTGTGATTAACATAGGAGACTGGCCCGCCGGATATTACATGCTTATCGCACACGATAAAGAGCAGACCCTTCGCATTCCGATAGTGCTAAAGTAGTTTTAGCAAAAAATCGAACAAGGCTTCCGTTCTAAAGTGGCTCCGCTCTATCGGTATTCATGTGGGTGGCTAATGACGGGAGGCGTGTTTCCGGCTGCTGCTTACTCGGGCATTTGTCAGGTGTTTTGCACCGGGCGGCATGATGAACGCGTGGCGTGTCTAAAGGGTTAATGTTTTCAAAGGCGTATTTTTACCCAGAATAATTGAGGCGCTTTTAGGAATGGGCTTTTCGCCCGGGAACACCAAGTTGAGGAAAGCGCGCAAGGCTTTTGTCGTTCTTGGCCTTTAGAGTCGATTGTTTTATCCCAAACTATTCTCCCTCTTCCATGAGGAAAGTGTACATCGCGGTTTTGGTCTGGCTTTTTGGCCGCTGTTGGCTGTCGGCACAAGTGTTTAACATGACGGGCGCACCGATTTTCTCCTGCACGGGTGTGTTTTTCGACGCTGGAGGGGACTCCGGCGATTATCCCAACGATCAGAGCCTACATACGACCATTTGCTCGGACGGCTTGGGCTTTCCACAAGTGATGTTGCGCTTTGACGCGTTGGCTCTGGCAGCAGGGGATACGCTGTGCCTTCGGGACGGCAGCAACGTGTTTGCGCCGCTCATCGCCTGCTATAGTGACTCCTTACCTTTCTTACCCTTTGAAGTAAAGGCATCGGCGGCGAACGGTAGCGGATGCCTGACCGTCGTTTTCTCCTCTGATGCTCAGGGGACGGCGGCGGGTTGGTCGGCAGCCATAGCGTGCGTGCCGTGCGTGTTGCCCTCGCCGGCTAACGTACAGGTGGTGCAAATGCGCGGCGGCAATATGCATTGGCAGTGGGAGGATGTGCCGGGAAGTGCGGGTTTTGAAGTGCGGGTAAACGGCGGTCCTTGGGAGCCGTCGAGCGAGCCCTTAGGTCACGTCATTGGCGGTCTTATTCCCGGCGATGTGGTAATTTTAGAGGTGCGGCCTATTAGTCCCAATCCGAATTGTACCGTACAGAGTGCTCTGAGGGGCAAGGCTTATGTAGAGTGCATGCTGTCGCTGTCGCTGGCGTCTCAGAGCGATGCTCGTTGCTCGGGTACGCCCACAGGGACGGCCATTGTAGTGGCTACGGGTGGCATCGGCTGGGTAAATTTTGGGATTGTGGGTAATCCTGCGGTATTTCCCGACGGTAATTTCGTCCATTTTTTTCCGGCGGGTAATTATCGGGTGGTGGCTCAGGACTCTGTAGGTTGCCGCGACACGGTGGCTTTCCGCATCGAAGAGCCGCCGCCTATAGAGATTCGACTGACTATGACAGACGCGCGTTGCTTTGCAGATAACAGCGGTTCGGCCTTTGCAGAGGCTGTAGGAGGAGTGGGTGGATTTTCGTTTCGTTGGCAGCGCTGTCAGGGAGGAACAGTAGTAGTAGGGCCGCTGGCTACCGATTTGTTCGCCGGCTGCTACGCCGTGACCGTTACGGACGCCAACGGCTGTACGGCGGTGGCTCAAGGGACTATCGGAGAGCCCTCGCCCTTTTCCTTTAGTTCTTCGCAGGACTCGGTGAGCTGCCATGGCGGCTCTGACGGTCGGGCTTCGATCGGTGCCGGTGGTTCGGTGCCGCCTTACGGCTACAGATGGTCGAACGGGGATGTGGGCCCTGTTGCCGACAGTTTGAAAGCCGGCTTTCACAGTGTAACCGTGACGGATAGCCGAGGCTGCCAGGCCGTTACCTTGGTACAGGTGCATCAGCCGCCGATGTTGCGCTTCGACAGTTTAGAGGCGGTGGGTGTTTCGTGCTTCGGCGGCTCCGACGGCAGAGTGTCGGCATTTGGGGTAGGGGGCAGTCCGCCATTGTCGTATTTTTGGAATAATCAGCCGGGCGCACCCATCTGGAGTAGCCGGCCGGCCGGAGTGTATACGGTAACGGTGGTAGACCGCAAAGGCTGCTCGCTTTCGGCCTCTTTGACGGTGAATTCTCCCGATCCGCTTCTTGCCCAGGCGGTTGTGCAAAGCGAGACCTGCGTAGGAGCCTGCGATGGTTCGGCTTCCTTGACGTTTGTGGGAGGAACTCCACCTTACGATATCGTCTGGGACACGAGTGGTATTGCGCCGGGGCAGGCTCATCCTCAGCGGCTGTGTCCGGGTCGCTATCCTTTCACGCTGAAGGATAGCCGAGGCTGTATGACGACCGACTCCGTAGTAATTGCTCCGGCACTTGCGATAACGGCGACCTTTGACATCGAGTCGCCCCGATGCGCCGGTGGTATGGACGGTGCTGTCAAAGTGGAGGCTCAGGGCGGCACACCTCCTTACGAGTATCGGTGGAGCGACGGGCAAAGTGGAAGTGTGCTCGTGGGTTTATCGTGTGGCACCTATCGAGTAACGGTCAAAGACGGATTGGGATGTGAGCACGCAGACTCTGCCGTGCTCCTCTGCCCCTCACCTATTGTCATAGACAGCATGGCAACGGTGCCCGCCTCTTGCTTCGGTGGAGCAGATGGTTCGGCAACCGTCTTCGCCCGGGGAGGTACCGGAGCGCTTTCCTTTCTGTGGAGCGACCCCAATGGGCAGTTCGCTCCGGTAGCCGTCAATTTATCAGCGGGCACTTATACGGTGACGGTATCCGATGCCAACGGATGCCGGGTAGAGGGCGTGGTCGCCGTCGAGCAACCGCCGGCGCTGCAGGCAGCGCTTTTCTTCCGGTCGGTGACCTGCCACGGCGGAAGCGATGGCGCAGTATGGGTCGTTGTCGGCGGTGGCACGCCGCCGTATGCTTATCAGTGGAACGTTCCGTCCGGCGACTCTCTGCTGACCGATGTCTCTGCGGGCCTCTACGCCGCGACCGTAACGGATGCTCGAGGGTGTGCGTTTTCCCCGCCGTCCGTCGTTGTGACGCAACCGCCTACAGCGCTTCAAGTGTCGGCCGAGGTGGTTCGGCACGCGTGCTACAACGGCGCCGGAGGCATCGCCCGAGCCGAGGCTACCGGCGGCAATGGTACTCCCTTCACCTATTCGTGGAGCAACAACAGCCAACAACGACAAGTCGAGGACCTCTCTGCAGGCGTATACACGGTTACGGTGGCCGATGCCCTGGGCTGTACGGCCGTCCGGAGCGTGCAGGTAGACCGCTGGGATAGCCTTTTCGCCTCTATGGTGGTTATACCGCCTACTTGTCCCAACAGCATGGACGGCCAGGCTTCGGTCAACAAGATCCAGGGAGGGGCGGGCAACGGTATTCGGGAGAATTACCGCTTGCAGTGGAACGTTCCTGGAGTAGGCGACACCATCTACGTCAATCGCCTAAGCGGCGGACAGCTCGTCTCTCTAACCGTAACGGACAACGCGGGCTGTACGGCCGTCTTAGAGCGCCAAGTAGATACCTTGCCGCCGATACGGCCGCTGCTACAAGTGGACAGCATCCGCTGCTTTGGGCAATACGACGGAGCCGTGCACGTGGTCTCGGTGCAAAGTACCCGTCCCATTGTGTCGTATCGCTGGAGCGCAGGCGTGTTGGGACAAGGCCTTCAGCATTTGCCGCCGGGCACGTATATCGTTACCGTCACCGATACTCAGGGCTGCACCGGCACCGCCTCGGCGACGTTGGCCGAGCCGCCGCCTCTGCAGGTGGCTCTACAGGTAGCCACCATCAAGTGTACGGGCGATCGCAACGGCCAAGTGCGCGCGCTGCCCTCCGGCGGCACGCCTCCCTACAGTTACAACTGGAGCACAGGTAGCTCCGCTGATGTCATCGCAGACCTCGGCGTGGGCAGCTATGCGCTTACCTTGAGCGACCGAAACGGATGTACCCGGACAGACAGCGTCGTCTTACAAGCGCCCGACCCTATCGTTCTCGAGGTGCAGACCATTCCGCCTACGTGCTTTGGCTTCCGAAACGGCCGGGCAACGGTACTTGCTCAGGGTGGTGCGCTTCCCTTGCGCTTCCGCCTGAACGGTGGCTTTTTTGGCGCCTCGCCTACTTTCTTGGGTCTGTCGGCCGGTAGCTATACCGCCACCGTACTCGACGGCAAGGGGTGTCAAACGGAGATGGCTTTCCAGATCGACCAGCCACCGCCTCTTCAGGTGTCTTTATCGGCCGACACGACCATTGCCTTCGGCGACAGCTTGTTGTTGCAGGCCGATGTGTTCAACGCCGTCGGAGAAGTAACGTTCCGATGGCAGAGTGCTCTGGCCGATTCGCTCTATTGCGCCGACCCGCCGGAGTGCACGGCGGTGTGGGTCGTTCCGCCTTATTCCAATACTTACACTGCGGTTGCCAGCGACGCCAACAGATGCACGGGCAGCGCCTCCGTACGGGTACAGGTGGAAAAGCAGCGCGGGGTGTACGTTCCCTTAGCGTTCTCGCCCAACGGCGACGGTCAAAACGACCGGTTGGTAGTACACGGAAAGAGCCGGCAAGTTCGGCAGGTGCGCCTCTTCCGGGTGTACGACCGCTGGGGGGAATTGGTTTTTGAAGCGGCTCATTTCCCACCCAACGACGACACGCACGGCTGGGACGGCTCGTTTCGCAACCGGCCGGCCCAAGCAGGCACTTACGTGTGGTACGCCATGGTAGAGTACCGGGATGGCTATCAGGAGCAGCTCCGGGGCGAAGTGCTCCTGCTGCGATAAATAGGGCCACTTATAGCACATAGCCGCCAAATTCTTCGCTTCTTTGGTGACGGCATTTGGCCGCTAAAGCCGCGTTCCGTTGCTTTGCGGGGTTTTAAAAAAACATCCCACATGACAACAGAAACGGCAAGCGCTACACTCACCGCACCGGCCACTTCTCGGGAACCGGTGTCCATCACGGTCACGTATGGCGACGGTATCGGCCCTGAGATCATGAAGGCCGTTCTTTTTATTCTGGAAAAAAGCGGAGCCCGCCTAACGGTGGAGCCCGTTAACGTAGGCGAGCAAGTGTACCTATCGGGCAACACATCGGGTATTCCGGACGAGGCCTGGGAATCTATTTATCGGACGCGGGTACTGCTTAAGGCGCCCATTACCACACCTCAGGGTTCGGGATACAAGAGCCTGAACGTCACGCTTCGCAAGACCTTGGGGCTGTTCGCCAACGTGCGCCCGTGCGTCAACTACGCTCCCTTCGTCCCCAGTAAGCACCCGCACATGGACATGGTCATCATCCGCGAAAACGAGGAGGACCTCTACGCCGGCATCGAGCATCGACAGACCGATGAGGTCGTCCAGTGCCTCAAGCTCATCTCGCGGCCCGGCACGGAAAAAATCATCCGCTACGCCTTTGAGTATGCGCGCATGCACGGGCGCCGAAAGGTGACGTGTATGACCAAAGACAACATCATGAAAATGACGGATGGCCTCTTTCACCGTGTCTTTCGCGAAGTAGGGCAAGAATACCCCGACATCGAGCAAGACCACTACATCATCGACATCGGCTCGGCTCGCCTGGCAGACACGCCCGACCGCTTCGACGTCATCGTTACCCTCAACTTGTACGGCGATATCCTCTCGGACATAGCGGCCCAGGTGAGCGGCTCGGTAGGGCTGGCAGGTTCGGCCAATGTAGGCAGCGAGTACGCCATGTTCGAGGCCATTCACGGCTCGGCACCCGACATTGCCGGTAGAAATATAGCCAACCCCTCTGGCCTTCTGATGGGAGCGCTGCAGATGCTGGTGCACATCGGGCAGGGCGACGTAGCCGAGAACATTCACAACGCGTGGCTGCGTACCATTGAGGACGGCTTTCATACGGCCGATATTTTCAACGAGTCGTACAGCAAGATCTGTGTGGGTACGGATGCCTTTGCACAGGCAGTTGTAGATCGCTTAGGCGAGCGACCGCGTTACTTGCAGGCAGTTTCGTACGCCAAAGGAGCCGTTGCACATCGCGTGCAGGTAGATTTCGCTCCTACTCGACGTGCGCAAAAACAATTGGTCGGAGTGGACGTCTTCTTGCATTGGCCGGAGCGCAGTGCCGAGCGCTTGGGCAGCCTGCTGAATGCTTATTCGCAAGGAGGCCTAAGCTTACAGATGATCACCAATCGAGGCGTAAAGGTGTGGCCTCAGGGCCATCCGGCGACCTTCTGTACCGACCACTGGCGCTGTCGTTTCCAAACGGCCCAATATGCGGCGACGCACTACGGCGAGGTGCTGCAGCTGCTCAACCGGCTGCACCAAGCGGGCTTCGACATCATCAAAACCGAGAACCTTTTCACCTTCGACGGCGAACCGGGCTTCTCCTTGGGTCAAGGGCAATGACAGGGCCGACTACGGCGCCCTCCATACGGGTAGCCATACGGCCGAGGGGTGCTGGGTATTGCGGTAGACGTGGATTTCAAGAGGGATGAAATCGCGATCCTCGGCACGGTAGATATCGATGAACTGCTGAGGGTTTCGGTCGGCCAAAGGGAACCAGCTGCTTTGGATTTGGACCATCAGGCGATGCCCGGGCAGAAAAGCATGGGCCACATCGGGCAGTTCAAAGCGCACGCGTTGCGGTTTTCGAGCGGGGAAGCCCTCCGGTTTCTCGAAGCTGTTGCGATAGCGCCCGCGGAAGATCTCGGCGCGCACCAACATCTGGTATCCGCCCAGAGGTACGCCGTTTTCCACGGTGGAGAGCGTGTCGGGAAAGACATCGATGAGTTTGACGACGAAGTCGGCGTCCAGTAGGCGCCCTTTGGGAGCCGCTCCACGGTCGTCAAGGCTTACCCATAGGTCTGCTATCAAAGGGCCGTGTAGGCGCAGGGTGCTGTCGAGCGGGGGCGTTTCGTACACGAGTACGTCCGGTCGGCGGGAGGCAAAGCGCTGGTCGTCTGTCATGTACTCTCGGGTGCGGTAGAGGTGTACGCGGTCGGTGTAGGGCACCGGCTTCGAGGGGTCGCTGGGATAGCGGTCGGCACCGACGGGTGCTGTGGGCCTTTGGCGTTTTAGACGGCCATTTGCCTCGAGATAAAAAGGCGTCATTTCCATGCCGGCCGGAGGCCATTGGCTGTGTCTTATCCAGCGGTTACTCCCGGTTTCAAAGATGTAGGCTTCCGGTAAGTCCATCTCGCCGCGGCCTTTGAGGTAGTACTCGAAGAAGGGGAACTCTATTTCGCGCCGATACAAGAGGCTGGTAGGTTGGCCGAAGCGGATGTTTCCCAGGCGTTCGCCGCCATTGCGCGCCCAAGCGCCGTGACTCCACGGCCCCATGACGATGCGATTGCTCAGCTGAGGTGGGTTTTGCGTTTCAATGGCCTTGTAGGTCGCCCAAGCGCCGAAGCAGTCTTCGGCGTCGAAAAGACCACCTACCGTGAGCACGGCCGTCTGCACACCTTTCAGATGAGGACGCGGGTTGCGCGCCTTCCACCAGTCGTCCAAGTTGGGGTGCTGCATGAGCTCGTTCCAAAAAGGTATTTCGCCCTTTAAATACAGGCGATTGAAATTGGGCAGCGCGCCGGTGCGCAAAAAGAAGGCGTAGTTATCGGGGGTGCCCCAGTCGCTGAAGCCGCGCTGGCCGCGCGTAGTCGGCTGTGGACGAGGTTTGCCGAAGCCGGAGTAGAACGCGAAGGCGTCCATGAGCATAAAGGCTCCGTTGTGGTGAAAGTCGTCTCCGATAAACCAGTCCGTCACGGGTGCCTGAGGTGAAACGGCCTTAATGGCCGGATGGGCGGCCAAGATGGCCATGGTGCTGTAAAAGCCCGGGTAGGAGATGCCGTACACGCCGACGTTGCCGTTGTTGCCCGTAGCGTGCTGCAGTAGCCACTCGACGGTATCGTAGGTGTCTGAGGCTTCGTCCACATCGGTGTTTGTCCTCTTGTCAGGTCGGAAAGGACGCACGTCTACAAACTCCCCCTCGCTCATGTAGCGGCCGCGCACGTCCTGAAACACGAAGATGAAACCGGAGCGCAGCAACAGGCTGTTGTGTACGCGCGACGGATAGGCATCTACTCCGTACGGCGCACAGGAGTAGGGAGTACGGCGCAATAGGATGGGGTAGGTCTGGCTTTGGTCTTTGGGCGTGTAAATGGCCGTAAAAAGGCGTACCCCATCGCGCATAGGAATATACACCTCTCGCTTGGTGTAATGCTCGCGAAAAAAGAGAGAGTCGCTTACTTCCTCCTCACTCTGGGCGGCTGCGCCAACGGGAGGGGATAAGAGGGCCGGCAGGAGAAAAAAAATACTCGCCTTTCTCATCATCGCCGGTGGTAATACCTTGTTTAACATAGCTTTAATGTGCGGTATGATGTCTTGGATAAAAAAAGTTTTCCTGCGAAGGTCGCAACGCAATTTCACGAAAGGAGCATCGCTACTTCGACTTTAGACAAAAGGTGTTTTTACTCTGTTAGACAAAAGACAACTCGCCGTATGTTTGGCGTGTTGTAAACACCGGAGAACAGGTGGTTATTCTGATGCACGCGAATATTCAGAGAGTTTTAGTGTGGGGTCTCTTGTGGAGTGCAACAGCTTTGGCCCTTTCGGGGCAACCGGCGGCGGACGCCCCCGAGACGCTGAAGTGGGTTGAGAAGCAAGGACAAAAGATCGAGTCGGCTCTTCACGATGCCGTCCGCTCAAACGATCAGGCCTACCTGGTGCTGCAGATGCATCGAGCATGGCGCGAGTTTGACGCGGTGGCACAGGCCGGTCTTTACTGTCACGCGGCGCGGGTAGCGGCAGAGCGCGGACGATGGGCATGCGACCTGCTCAATCTCGATCGGAAGAAAGACCTGAGCAACCTGGTCATACGGGCCACGGAGGCGCGCGAGGAAGCCTTTCGCATGCAAAAGGCGGCCGAGGTCTGTCGGGCAGAGGTGGCCGAGTTGTCGAGGGCTTCCAAGCGCTATTTACCTTCGGACTTGCTTCTGCGCGACGTGATCATGGCCGAGCTGGACTTAAGCGATGCCAAGGCTTCGGGTGATTTTCACATCCTGGCGCAAAAGACAGAGCACGCCTTGCGCTTGCTGCGGGATGCCGAGTACCTGGCCTCCACGCTGGACAACTGCACGGAGGTGCAAAATGCCTGTTTGCAGGCAATAGATGCCTGTCGCGATGCGCTGAGCGCCAACACTTGGGACGCGGCCGGCGGGCACGTGCGTCGCGCTCTGGAACGCCTACAGACGGCTCGCCGATTGGCAGAGGGCTGCAAATGAGAAGAATGCTCGGCGTACCCTGGCTGCGCTACTTGCTGTTCGTCATATGCGCCTGACACTATTACAAACCGATTTGGCGTGGGAAGCGCCCGAAGAAAACCGCCGGCGCCTGAGCCGTATCTTGGATCCGCTGGCAGGGCAGACGGATTTTGTCCTTTTGCCGGAAATGTTTACCACCGGTTTTTCGATGAATGCCGGGGCACTGGCCGAAGAGCCGGAAGGCCCTACCGTTCGGTGGCTTCGCGCTCAGGCTGCTCAACTAAATGCCGCAATAGGCGGAAGCTTTATTTGCCGTGCGTCGGAGCATTTTTACAACCGCTTTGTAGCTGCCTTGCCCGATGGAACGCTGTACTACTACGATAAGCGACACCTGTTTGCCCTGGCGGAGGAAGACCGCACCTATACGGCCGGACGGCATCGCCTCATTTTTGAGTGGCAGGGGTGGCGCATTTGTCCGCTGATATGCTACGATTTGCGTTTTCCGGTGTGGAGCCGGCAGCCCTTAGAAGCTCCTTACGACCTGCTGGTGTACGTAGCCAACTGGCCTCGGCGCCGAGCACATCACTGGCGGGTATTGCTACCTGCCAGAGCCGTCGAAAACCAGTGCTATGTTGCCGCCGTAAACATCGTCGGCACCGACGGAAAGGGTCTGGAGTATCAAGGTGACTCGGGGCTGTGGGACTTCTCGGGCGAAGCGCAATGCCTTATCGCTCACCAGAAAGGCGCTTTTACCGTCGAGCTGTCGCGCGAGGCGCTGCAACAATACCGACGGCAGATGCCCTTTCTGCGCGATGCCGACGCCTTCGTTTTGAGCGAGCACTGAACAGTGAAGAGGTGCTGTCTTCATCGCACCAGAACTTCTGGTCAAGACGCCGCCGAAGGCCTGCACCGTCCCTCATCATCTCGATGGACGGCGGTAAACCTTTTTCCCTGTACGGCCGTTTTGCCTGCTCCGATAGTAAAAGACGCCTCCATAGAGAAGTTCCTTGTCTTTAGTCTTAGCCATGCCTTCGTTCAGAAACCTGCTTCTGGCCCTGTACGTCATAGCGACGCTTGCCGGCTTGTGGCTTCTAACACGCCTAAAGTTTTCCTTTGACTTTGAACAGTTCTTCCCACAAGGAGACCCGGACTGGGAGTTCTTCAAGGCTTACATTCGAGATTTTGAAAGCGACGATAACTTTCTCTTAGTCGCCATAGAGCGACCGGAAGGTGTCTTTGAGCAGGACTTTCTGCAACGAGTACATGAGTTTACTCTTCGGGCCAAGGAACTGCCCTTCGTCACTTCGGCGCTTTCGCTGACGACGCTGCAGTATCCGCTGCGCACACCCTTTGGAGTAACGAGTGTCCCGGCCGTGCACGTGGACGATACGACGTACTACGCCGCGGATCGCGCCCGAATTTTACGAGACAAGCGCTTTGTGCATAACCTCATCTCCGAGGACGCTACGGCGCTTACAGTCGTGCTCAAAACGGCTAACCAGACTACTTATGAGCAATCCGTGGCGCTCATGCAGGCGCTGGACAGCCTGTTGGCCTCTTACCCCTTCGAGCGGGTGTATCGCTTGGGCAGGGCCTATTTCCACCGCGACATGGTGGCCATGGAAAAGCGCGAGGTAGCCGTGTCCACTTTCATTGCCGTGCTGTTGGCGTCGGGCATTTTGTATTTCATCTTTCGGCGTTGGCGCACGGTGCTGTTGGCCATGACCGGCATCGGCCTGGCGTTGCTGTTTTTTTTGGCCGTTCTTAGTCTGCTGGGGCGCCAGCTGAATGCACTGGCGGCGCTATATCCCGTTTTGATGTGTATTGTGGGGGTAGCAGACACCATACACCTGACCACCAAGTACTTAGATGAGTTAGAAAAAGGGCGTTCGCCGGGCGAAGCTATTCGCATCACCGTGCGAGAGATTGGGCTGGCTACTTTCATCACGTGTATCACGACGGCCATCGGCTTTTTATCCCTGTTGACCAACCGCACCGAACCTATTCGGGACTTTGGCGTCAATGCTGCCTTGGGAGTGGTGTTGGCCTTTATCGTTATTTACGGTTGGCTGTATTTGTGGTTGCCGAGGTTTCGGCGCGAGCAGCTAATTCAGCACACGCCGGAATGGGCTTTTTGGGAACGCTTTATGCGCCATACGTATGTGTTCACGCGCACGCATGGGCGCACCATCGGATGGGTATTTGCAGTGGCCTTAGGGCTTTCGCTGGTAGGTATTGCGCGCATTCACACGGATTACCGCATCGAACAAAATTTGCCTCGCGGAGCCCAGATTACGCGCGATTTCCTCTTTTTCGAGGAAAAATTTGCCGGCTTTCGGCCGCTGGAGATCGCCGTCTTTCCTCAGCAGGGCCGCTCGGTTGACGACCCGGAAGTCCTGCGACAGATCGACCGCGTAGAGCAGCGCTTAGACCAATACGGGCCTATTCGAGCGCACAGCTCCATCAACGACCTGTACCGCAGTCTAAACGCCATGCACGAGGGGAATCGGCCTTCGGCCTACCGCTTGCCGGACGAGGATGAGGTTCTGCTCGAGTACCGACAACTGGCCAAGCGCTTGCCCATGCCGGCAGCAGAGGTGCTCGTCAGTCGAAACCGCGACAAAGCCCGCATCGCTGCCCGCATTCGAGACATCGGCCGCGACTCCATAGTCGCCATACAGGACGACCTGGAGCGGTGGATAGCGGTGCACACAGACTCTGCTGTGGCGCGCTTCCGCATCACCGGGACGGGCGTGGTGGTAGATAAGAATGCCGCCTACATCCGCGACAACATGCTGGAAGGGCTCCTTCCTTCGGTGCTTACCGTGGCGCTGCTGATGGCTCTGCTCTTTCGCAATGCTCGCCTGGTCGTTATCTTTACCATACCCAATGTGCTGCCGCTGTTCTTTGCCGGAGCGCTCATCGGCTTTGCGGGCATCCCTCTAGAGGCCGGCGTGGCCACTGTGTTTAGCATCGTGTTCGGTATTGCTACGGACGACACCGTCCACTTTTTGAGCACTTTCCGCTTGTGCCGCAGCCGAGGCCTCAGTGTGGAGCGCTCTTTGGAAATAACGCTTCTGGAAACCGGAAAAGCAATGACCCTAGGAAGTATCATCCTGTTTTTTAGTTTCCTGGTGATGCTGTTTTCCGTGCATCCGCCCTCGGTCATCGTGGGTGTGCTGGTAAGCACCACCTTGGTAGGAGCGTTGCTGTGCGACTTATACCTGTCGCCGGTGTTGGTGCGCTGGTTGCTGAGCGACAGAGGAGAGCCGAAAGCGGGCTCCGACCTTACCAACGCGGAGATGCCGTTGCCGAGTCCACAGGAGGTACAGGCTTAGGTCGGCGGATAGGGCAGCCGATGGCGCGGGTGACGTCCGGATACGGTCGCTCGCCGCGCATGAGGGCATCGATAGCATTTTCAACATAGCGCTGCCTTACGGCGCGCGGGTTTTCGGCGTTGTCATCGATAGCACCCATGTAGCGCACGATTCGGCTCTTGTCTAACAAAAACACGTGGGGCGTACGGGCAGCAGCAAAGCGGGCCAGTACAACCTGTGCGGAATCCTGCAAATAGGCAAAGGGATAGCGCTTTTGCTGAGCACGAGCGCGCATCTTTTCAAAATTATCTTCCGGAAACAAGCGCGGTGAGGTCGGATTGATGGCCAATACCGGGTAGCCCTTGGGCGCGTACTTTCTGTGTAATTGGATAATGCGGTCTTCGTACATCTCTGCGTAGGGACAGTGCAGGCAGGTAAAAACGATGATTATGCCTGCTGCCTCGTCGTAGTCGGAAAGCGAAACCATCCGCCGGTCCACGTTGCGCAAAGTGAAATTTTCTACTTTATCCCCTATGGTATATTGGGAATAGTCTCCGCGCAAAGTGAACAGCAGGGCTGCGCTTATGGTCAGCGAGAGCAAATTTATTTTCATAGCCGAAGTGGGGGGATTTGTATGTGGGGGATTAGCCGGCTGTGAAAGAGGCGATGAGTGCATGACGGCAGCTAAGTTGGAGTATCATCCACCGCTGTGCATTAGCGCAGTTTGGCCGGTTCGATGTAAAAAGTCCCTGATAAATTGCTCGAGTTCTTCGAGGTGCTCAAAATCGCCTTCGTGAAGTACGCGTTCTTCCCCTAAGATTAGGGCAGTGACGGGGATAAGACCTTCCCATTCCGGAGATACTCGGGGGATCCAGCTGTCGGCGTTTTGATCGCTCAACAGGATAACTTCCGGTGAAAGGGGATGGGAGCGCAAGAAGGGCACGAATTTTTTCTCTAACTGGCTTTTAAAATCTAAGCTCACCAAAAGGACTTCGAAGTTCGGGCCGGCGTACTTACTGTGGAGTTGATTGAACAAGGGCAGCTCCTTCACGCAAGGCTTGCAGTATGTGGCCCAGAAGTTAATCACCAGAAGGGTGGAGCGAGGTGCCTGGGCGATGCGCTCCTCCAGCTCGGAGAAGTTGTCGTAGATTTTAAAGACCTGGCCTTCGAGCGCGTTGGGTGCGAGGAGACAGAGCAGAAAGGTTAAGGTGTAGAAAATCCGCATGGCAGGAAACGCTTTGTTAAGAGAGGGGGTTCGTATTAAAAAAAGCCACGCAATAAACGAGTATTTTGGGAAATGGCCAGCGTCTTTTCGTTGGTTTTCCTAAAAATTTTTGGCACGCAGAGGTTTTTTTTAACAATAAAGCCCTCGAATTTTCTTTCGAGGGCTTTACATTCAAAAGCGATGCCAAGTTTGTCTTACGCGATTTCGGTAGCGCTTGGATAGGCAATGGCTCGATCGACGAGGATGCGGCCGCAGTGCTCGCAGGCGATGATTTTCTTATGCAACCCGATTTCCAACTGTACCTGTGGAGGCACGGCGTTGAAGCAGCCGCCGCAGGCGTCGCGTTCTACGGTCACCACGGCTAAGCCGTTGCGATAGGTGGCGCGCATTTTATCGTAAGCGCGCAACAGGCGCTCTTCGATGCCCTCTCGAGCGTGTGCACTCCGCCGGCGCAGCTCACTCTCTTCGGCTTCCGTTCGGGCAATGATGGCTTGGAGTTCGACTTTTTTGACCTCCAGGTCTTTTTGCCGAGCCGCTAAACGCGCCTCTGTAGCGGCCAGCATTTCTCTTTGCGCATCCGCCTTACCTCGGGCCTGGCGGATGTGTTTTTCGGCTAACTGTATTTCTACCTCGGCCATCTCGATTTCCTTGGTCAACGCCTCGTACTCTCGGTTGTTCTTCACCTCGTCGAGCTGCTTACGGTATTTTTTCAACAGCGCCTCGTACTCTTTGATCTTGGCTTGTTTGTCGGCGATATCGCCGTCGATTTCTTTAATAATATTGCGGATTTTCCGGCAACGTGTCTCCAATCCTGCAATCTCGTCCTCCAAATCGGCTACTTCCATAGGCAGCTCTCCCTTCAGGGCAGTGATTTCGTCCAGTTGGGAGTCGATTTGCTGAAGCGTCCACAGCTGGGTGAGTTTTTCGATGATGGTGGCTTCGACCTGAGTTGTCATAGTGGGCGTGAGTATGATGGATGGTTTTTTTAGAAATAGAAAACCGGGTTGGTGCGCACTTCGGTCAAGTGGAGTGCAAAGGTAGGGAATGTTTTTTGCACGATGTCGCGCAAGAGCTCGAGCGTAAATTGCTCGCTTTCGTAGTGCCCTACGTCTACGACAAGCAGGTGTCCGTCGGCGTCGAAGAATTCGTGGTATTTAAAATCGGCGCTGACGAAGGCGTGGGCTCCTCGGGCGACGGCGTGCGGGAGCAAAAAACTCCCGCTGCCGCCGCAAAGGGCGACGCGGTGAATGGGGCGATGTAGGCGGGCGGTATGCCGCAGGACAGGTACGCCGAGAGTGTCCTTTAGGTGCTGGAGGAAGTCGCTTTCGCCCATCGGATAGGGTAACTCGCCGATGGCTCCGGCCCCGGTGTTCGGGTTATCTGGGCGGGGGGCAAGTATCTGTAGTCCGCTCAAGCCAATGTGTTCGGCGAGTTTAGCGTTGACGCCTTGCTGCAGTACGTTGTCCAGGTTGGTGTGGATGGCGTACAGTGCGATGTCGTGTCGCAGGGCTTGAATGACTGCCCGTTCTACATAATGGCCGCCGTTTAGGCGCTTGAGTCCTCGAAAAATAATCGGATGATGTGCCACGACCAAATTGCAGCCTTTTTGAATGGCTTCGGCGACAACCGCCTCTGTAGAGTCGAGGCAAAAGAGGATACCCGTTACCTCCTGTTCCGGATTGCCCACAATCAGGCCGGCATTGTCGTAAGATTCCTGCAGGTGCAGCGGAGCAACGGTCTCGAGTAGGGCGGTGATTTCTCTGACGCGCATAGTCGAAGGTTGTTAAGGCGGGCAAGATTATCGCTTTTATGGCGTTTGGAGTGCATCCTTACACGTAACTTTGTCATTGATTTCGGGTCAAAAGAACATACTTTTCTCTTCGGCCGTTTTTATACCAAGACGGCGATCAAAATCTCAGTTTATGGCAGCTACAGCACTTTTTATCGGCAACCTCGGCGCCCCGGAGCTCGTCTTAATTTTTTTAGTGGTGCTCCTTCTTTTTGGCGGCAACAAAATACCTGAACTCATGCGCGGTTTAGGACGCGGCATCCGGGAGTTTAACAATGCCCGCCATGCAGTGGAAGACGAAATTCGCCAAGGCATGCGCGAGGCAGAGAAAAAGCCTTTGGAGAAGTAAGGGAGGTGCAGCGTCGAGCGAGGCGGGCTGCTCCGGGGCGGTCTCCCGGAGCAGCCCGTCGTGTTGAGCGGCTAACGGCCGCCGCGGTTGAGCTCGATATATCCGCTCAAGGCCTCCGGGCGCAGAATGACACCCTCGATTCGTCGCTCGTACACTTTGCAAAGGTAGAAGTACGTGCCTTCGGGCACTTCATTTCCGGCCATGTTGCGGCCATCCCATTCGATGGCAGGGTCTGAGGTCTCGAAGATCAGGTTGCCCCAGATGTTAAAAATCTTCATCTCGACGCGCTCGATAAAGCGCCACCCCGGCAGAGGGCGGAAGCGGTCGTTGAAGCCGTCGCCATTGGGGGAAAAAGCGTTGGGGAGTTGATACGCCGGGCAGTTGTCGGCACAAACCACTGCACTTAGCGGGCTGCGGTTGCCTACGGAATCTTCGGCGGATATGGCGTAGCAGCCCGAAGGGCTTTCTGCCAGCACATGCGTCCAAGCGGTTTGCTGGGCATCCTCTATGGTGGTCAGCAAGGCTAAAGGCTCGCTCTCAAAGGGCTTATACCACAGGTGATATCGCACTACGTCGCCCGACTTGGGGCAGGTGGCAGCCGGATGGTCCCATTGCAAAAGATTTTCGTAGGGTGGGTCGGGCGGTACAGAAGAGCCGCCGTTGCAAAGGTTGCTAACGCTCAGCTTAGGTGTGCAGGGCGGCACCGTATCTATGGGAATGCCGCAGGCGATTTGAGAGCGATTGAGCAACGGTTCTCGCACTCCGGGGATGCTGTAAGTGCCGAGGCTAAGCACGTAGTAGCAGTATTCGGTTTCGTTGTCCAGGCCGCGGTCGATGTAGCCGGGCGAGTTGGTCGTAGCGATGGAGTCGAACATCCCGGTAGCCGGGTTGCGCCGGAAGATGGTGTATCGGTAGTTGGCCCAAGGCACGTCTTCTTGCCAGGTCAAGACGTTTACCCGGTCGGAGGAAGCAATGTTGAGGAAAACAGAAGACGCTTCATCGGTGGAGCCGAAAGGCGTGTTGAAATTGCCTCCGGTAAAGAAGTCAACGCGATAGTGATAGGGAAGACCGGTGGTGTTTAGGTTTTGGTCTATGAAGCAGGTGTCGGTAGCCTGCCAGAAGTTGTCGGCCGTGAACACTGCACCGGGCACGGGCTGCAAGATACCGCCGGCTACGTCGGGTGCGCGCAGCAACGTGTAGCGATAGGGGCCGGGCTGAGCGATGGTGTCCAAATCGCCGGCCACCGGTCGGGTCCAGCACACTTTTATTTGTCCGGTTTGAGGGTGGGTTTGCTCGACCGATACCTGAACCATGAGCGGCAGGTCGCGCGGCAATTGTGCACAGGCTTCTGCGGAAGGCAGACTTTCCACAATGTTGTAGGGATAACCGCCGGCAGATAGGCGCGCAAAGAGCGCTACAATGCGATAACAATACGTCCGGCCGCGCTCCACTTGAGTATCCCGGAACAAATATCGCCCGTTGCTTTCCTGCCGGGTGACGAACACGATGCGCGTATAGCCCTGAGCGGCCAACCCGGGCGAGCACGAGTCGGGCACAAAAGGGTTGGAGCTCTCGCGCCGCCACACCGAGAAACCCAAGAAGTACTTGTCGGCCGCATTCTCGCACGCGTAAGGTTTGGCCCAGCTCACGGCTATCTCGCCGGCTTGAGCGCTGGCTTGCACGTCGAGCGGTGGAGGGCCGACGATGCGGATGTTTACCGTTCGCAAATAGGCCAGCTGAGGAGTACCGGGATTAATAGAGTCTACGGCTTTGAAGACGACGGTGTAGGGGAAATTAGAGATGTGTTCGCAGGTGGTTTGCCAGCGAAAAATACCCGTGACAGGAGGCGCCGAAAATCCGTTGGGCGCACTGAAACTCGCCGGGCTATATGTTTGCACCATGGGACCGCCCGAAGCGGTCAGAGAAACCCAATTGCCCGAGTCGGGGTCGGTGCCGATGACCGGAAATTCGATCAGCCGGCCCGCCACTACGCACAGATTGTCGAGGCTTTGGATGAAAGGGGGGCTGTTCTGGCAGTTCGATACAAAGATCTGCATGTCGCGCGTCGTGGTATCTATAGGGACGCCGTTTCGCCACGAGATGATCAGGATGGTCAAGTTGTATTCTCCGGGCTGTTGTGGCGACATCCACAGAATGTCGCCGGTGCGTTCGTTAAGCTGCAAAAGGTTGTTCGGGCCGGGTACGATTTCGTTGGGAAAACTGTAGTTGGGCACATTAACTCCAATGGCCTGCTTGGGTATGCTGAGCCGATAGGAAAGGCTATCCAGGTCTGGGTCGTAGGCGTTGGGATTGTGTCGGAAAGGCCGCCCTACGCAGGCGTTGTCGATAGGCGATTGCAGTAAGTAGGGAGTAGTGTTGCTGCCGCCGAATTGCGGGTCGAGGAAAGTGTATATGGTTTCGATGTGAAAGGGTATGTTTTCCGACTGGGGAGGGTTTACGTTGACAATGCCGGCGTTTCTATTAGGGTCGGTCATAGAGATACGGTAGCGCGCAGGTCCGGCATAAGTATGGGTGGCGATGTAGATGTTGTACTTGACCTCATCGCTCAAGGCTATTCCCTTACCACCGCCGTTTGCGCGGCCTACTTGCTCGCAGGCGCCATCTCCCCAACAAATGGTAAGGGTATCTCGGTCGGCACTCACACTACGGGTTCGCGTCCACGTGATGATTGTGGCCCTAATGGTCAGCGGCCCGATCTGCTCGATGTGAATTTCGCCTCCACGGTTGTGTGTAGCGTAGCTCAACGGCGGTAGCAAGCCGATGCTTACGGTTGCCCAAGCGAATAGTCGAAGAATGGTACGCATCAGCAAGAATTTTTTTCTCCAGTACACAAGGACGAGTTTTCTAGTATAGAAGAGGCTGCGATTGCATCAACGATTAGAACGGCTCTCTTGGTTTGTCTGATAATAGCCGTTGGCCTCTTTGCGTGCAAAGGACCCCTCTTGTTACACTGTCATTCAACAGCCAGAGTAGAAAAGCAGGAGCGCACAAAAAGTTCATCTCCGCTAGCACGTCCTCTTTTCAAAGGATGGCCGGTAATGACGGAGCGCCCCACTGCGTGGAGCGGTTACTGCACTACCAGAGGCGTCAGCTCGTCGGCTATGCGGCGGTCGTTAGACAGACGCGGCACTTTGTTTTGCCCACCCAGCTTGCCTTGAGCCTTCATATAGAGCCGGAATGCTTCGCGTTGCAAGGGACGGATGACCAGGGGTCTGAGAATACCTCCCTTTATCAGGTCGTCGTAGTAGATGTTCTGTTCGCGCATGTGGGCGTCCACCGACAAGGCGAACGCCCCTAAGTCGGCGGGCACCTGGTCGAATTCCACAAACCATTCGTGATAGGGAGGACCTCCCTCCGGAGGGTTTACCTGGGGTGCTACGGTGAACTCAACGATGCTGACGCCGACCTGTCGGGCTGCGGAGAGGAGGGCTTCCTCTACCTCTTTGCCGATGACATGCTCGCCGAAGGCAGAGATGAAGTGCTTGACGCGTCCGCTGACAACAAGGCGATAGGGCCGGGTAGAGAGGAATTGCACGGTATCGCCCAGGCTGTAGCCCCACAGACCGGCGTTCGTGTGGAGGACAATAGCGTAGTTAACGCCGACCTCCACTTCTTTCAGCCACAAGCGCGTAGGGTGCGGGCTGCCCCATTCGGAGGCGGGCACAAACTCGAAGAACATACCGGCGTTGGTGTTGAGCAGCAAGCCCTGATGAGGGAAGGCGTCCTGAAAGGCGACGAAGCCTTCAGAGGCGGGGTAAGTCTCTACAGAGTCTATCGGTTTGCCCACCAGTGCCTCTAATTTGCCCCGGTAGGGCTCGTAGTTGACCCCGCCGTACACAAAGACCGAGTAATTGGGAAAAACGTCGCGCACGCGGGCTTTGCCCGTTCGCGCCAATAAGCGCTCGTAGTACATCTGCACCCAAGGGGGGATGCCCGAAATGAGGCGCATGTCGGCTGAAAGCGTTTCGTCTACGATGCGCTCTATTTTTTCCTCCCACTCTTCGATGCAGTTGGTTTGCCAAGAGGGCAGCTGGTTGGTGCGCAACCAGGCCGGCACCAGGTGATTACTGATGCCGCTTAATCGCCCTGTGGGTATGCCGCCTACCTCCTCCAGAGCGGGGCTGCCGGAGAGAAAAATCATCTTCCCGTCGAGCCAGCGTCCGTTTCCGGTGCGAGCGTAATAGTTGAAGAGCGCGTCGCGCGCCGTGTTAAAATGCAGCGGCGTGCTTTGGCGGCTCATGGGGATGTACTTCACCCCGGAGGTAGTGCCCGAGGTTTTGGCAAAGTACAGCGGGCGCCCCGGCCACAGCACATCCGACTCGCCGGCCTTGATGCGCTCGATATAAGGCCGCAACTCCTCGTAGTCGCGTATAGGCACTGCCTGTTGCAGGTCTCGGGGGGTTTTCACGCCCTCGAGGCCATGTTCTCGGCCAAAAGCCGTGCGTTGTCCGCTGCGAACCAGCTGCCGAAGAATCCGCTCTTGGTCGGCTACGGCATTTGCCGCCATGTGGTCGATACGGCGGGCAATTGCCCGGGCAAGCGGTCGGATGAGGGTAGCGCGAAGACCCATAATGTCATTCGTAGATAACTTTTCGCAGTAGGCGTATGCTCAAAGTCAACTCAAGCGTGAGGTTGCGAATGCGGCGCTCCTCAATGCGGATGCGCTGACCGGGGTTGAGAGGGTCGATGACGTTTTCAATGGGCGGCTGGTTGTATTGAAGCAGGAAGTCCGGATGAACGGAGAACATCAGCTGCCCTCCGACCAGTTCGGAGAACGGAAACTCCAGCCCTCCACCCAAGGAGATACCTGCAGTCCATCGGTTTACCGCTCCCTCAAAGGGGTAGTATATCTGAAGAGCCGGGTTCTGATTGCCCACCAGCTGCGACAGGTTGGTGCTCAGCGTGCGCTCCCCTCTGAGACCAATACTGTAAAAATACTTGCGGTTATCGCGCCAGTCGAACTTCTGTTTGGCGCCCAGCACCAGAGCAATATTCCGAAACTGGAACTCCTCGCTAAAAACGAGGAGCGGGTTGCCTATTCCTTGAAAAAAGGTAAATCGATTGGCGCTGCCTCGAACGTGGTAACCTATTTGGGCAAACACTCCTCCTCGGTCGTCGTCGTTGTTTACGGTCTCTACGGCCAGGGTGGCGTGGTATTTAAACAGCGGTTGGCGCTCAGAGAAGTTGCCCCAGCGCTGAAAGCTCATGCTCGGGCCACCTCCGATGACAAAGGCCGTAGATTGTGCTTTTAAAGCGAGACTGCCGGTGGCTACTAATAACCCCAATAGCATTATCTTGCGCATCCCTATTTTTTTAAGGGGCAAATTACGGACATCTGCTCCTTAGCTTATGGCCGTTTGTATGCCGTTGAAACTTCTTTTTTTTAACAATGAATTTTGCCCATGGTCGGTACCGGAAGTTCCCTCTATCCATTTGAACGATTCGTCTACACGCGCCCCGACATTGAGGAGATAGCGCAGCTATTTAAGCGCCTGTTACGACGCTTTGAAAAGGCAACTACTGCCCAGGATCAGATTCGAACTCTCGAGCGCATCAACGAACTGCGCCGGTACTTTAGTAGTATGCAGAGTCTGTGCTACGTGCGCCATACGGCCGACACGCGAGACCCGTTTTACGAGGCGGAAAACCGATATTTCGACCGGACACTCCCCGAATTCGAGGCGCTCAACGACCAACTGTACCGCGCGCTACTGTCTTCCCCTTTTCGCCCAGACCTCGAGCAGCACTACGGCCTGCAGCTTTTTATCTTGGCCGAGCTCGCCCTAAAAACGTTCAAACCCGAAATACAGCCTGACCTGGAGGAGGAAAACATCCTTTCCTCGGAGTACACACGCCTGAAGGCCACGGCTCTAATAGCGTTTGAAGGGCAGACGTATAACTTGAGCCAACTGGAACCTCTGGAACAGTCGGACGACCGAAGCATGCGCCGCCGCGCTTCGGCGGCGCGCTGGGGCTTTTTTGCCCAAAACGGCGCTCGCTTTGATGAACTCTTCGACCGCATGGTGCAGGCTCGCCATCGCTTGGCGCGCAAGCTGGGCGCGGAAAACTTTGTGCCCATAGGGTACGCCCGCATGCGCCGCTCCGACTATACACCGGACATGGTCGCCGCCTTTCGGAGGCAAATACGCGAACAGATTGTCCCCCTCGCCTCCGAGCTGTACGAACGCCAGCGCCGACGCCTGAAGCTGGACCGCCTCTATTATTACGATGAAAATTACCTCTTCCTCTCAGGAAACCCCAAACCCCTGGGCAGCCCGGAAGACATTATCCAAAGCGCCGCCCGCATGTATCGCGAAATATCTCCCGAAACGGACGCCTTTTTCCAACACCTGCTCCAGGCGCATCTGCTAGACCTCACTACCCGCGACGGCAAGGCTACCGGCGGCTATTGCACCTATATTTCTATTTACGACGCGCCGTTTATTTTTTCCAACTTCAACGGCACCAGCGGCGACGTGGATGTGCTCACGCATGAGGCGGGTCATGCCTTTCAAGTGTGGTCGTGCCGACACCTCGACCTCGACGAGTACTACTGGCCCACCAGTGAAGCGGCCGAAATTCACTCCATGAGCATGGAGTTCTTCGCCTGGCCTTGGATGTCGCTCTTTTTCGGCGAGCAGGCCGAAAAATACCGCTTCATGCACCTCATCCAGGCTGTGTGCTTCTTGCCCTATGCAGCAGCGGTAGACGAGTTTCAGCACCGCATCTATGAAAATCCCCATTTATCGCCCGACGAACGCAAGGCTGTTTGGAGGCAACTCGAGGAGGTTTATCTACCCCATCGCGATTACGACGACAACGTCTTTTTGAAGGAAGGCGGTTTTTGGCAAAAACAAAATCACATCTACAACTCGCCTTTTTATTATATCGATTACGCTCTGGCCCAAATTTGTGCCTTCCAGTTCTGGAAGCGCAGCCGTGAAAACCGCTCAGAGGCTTGGGCCGAGTACTTACAACTGTGTCGCCTCGGAGGGAGCCGCTCCTTCCTTGAGCTCGTCCATTCTGCTCGCCTTCGCTCGCCTTTTGAAGCCGACTGCGTCCGGTCGGTCATCGGAGATATTCGGCAGTACTTGGACCAAGTGGACGATTCGACTTTCTAAATTTTTCCCGCAAATCTCTTGCGTATTTCTCCATGACGCCTGCATATTTGCACCGCTTTTTGGATTAGCCTCATTAGCTCAGTTGGTTAGAGCGGCGGACTGTTAATCCGTAGGTCCTAGGTTCAAGTCCTAGATGAGGCGCTCAAAAGAGGTCTCGCCGAAGTGCTGGCAAGGCCTCTTTCTTTTGAAAGGGAAAGGTTGATTTTAGCAGGCGAAAAAGGGCCGGTGCCCCACAAACACAGGCCATCCTTTTTTCGGCGCTTTTATCTGGGTCCCTTGCAATGTTTCCGGCGCATTTTGCGCAAAGGAGCCCCATCCTTACCTCTATTCACACGGCCAAAACTCAGGTTTCGGAAGTCCTACCCCGTACTTCCTTCCAAGCGTTGCAGGGCGATGGAATGCCGATAGGTGGCCTAAATTTTTTGTCCCAACCGCGGAGAGTCTTCGAGCAGTTCGACAGAAAGCTCAGTTCCACTTAGCAGGAATGACGAGCAAGAACTGAGGGATGCGCACGTCGAAGAGCTCCTGCGTGTCAAGGCGCTTCATGAGGTAGGTGCCCACCATAGAGCCTAGGTCGGTGTTGAGTTCGCAATAGGAAGCGTACTGATGTGCCTCGCCGGGAGCGAGGACAGGCTGCCGGCCGACTACGCCTAGGCCCTCTACGACGCGCACCATGCCTGCTGCATTTTTAATGACCCATCGGCGGCTGAGGAGCTGCACGGTGTGTTTGCTGCCGTTTTCTATGGAGATATGATAGCCAAAGACGAACCGCCCTTGCCGGGGGTTAGATTGCTCGGGTAAGTACTGGGCCTTGGCGCGGACTGTGATGCCGTGTGTGGTGAGCGCTTCCATAGCGTTGAGGAGGAGTGAGGCATTAAGCGGTGGAGCAAAAATGCGGAGAAGCCGGCAGAAGTTGGGGGTTAAAGGGGGGAGAAGCGGTGTCTTTTTTGTTTATATACGGTCTATGAAGATTAAAAGTTGAGAATAAATTCGGTCAGATTAGCCTCTTCGGGCAGGCCGAGTTTTTTGCGCAGGCGATAGCGTTTGTTTTCCACGCCGCGCACGGAGATGTTGAGCAAGGGAGCGATTTCCTTAGAAGATAGGTTGAGCTTAAGGTAGGCGGCCAGCCGGAGGTCGCCGGGGGTTAGCTGGGGGTAGGTGAGGAGGAGGCGTTTGAAGAAGTCGTCGTGCACCTCGTTGAAGGCGGCCTCGAAGAGTGCCCAGTCGTGCTCGCTATCGAGGTGTTGGTCGATTTCGCGAACGAGTTTTTGTTGGGCGTTGGGGTCGTGGCGACTTTTGAGGATTTGCTCGCGCAGGTGTAGGAGCACTTCGTTTTTTCGTACGAGGCTGAGAGCAGCGTTGCTCAGTTCGCGGCTTTTGTTGGCCAGTTCGAGGGCGAAGCGCTCGCGCTCGGCTATCATGCGTTGGTGGGCGAGCTCTTGTTGCTTTTCCATTTCGAGGCGTTGACGCTGTCGCTGCAGCCGCATTTGGCTTATTTTTTCAAAGCCCAGTAGGGTGGCCATCAGCAAGAGGGCGTAGGCGACAAAGGCTGCTGGGGTTTGGTACCACGGTTTTAAGATGCGGAAGTTGAGCGTCACAGGAGAGCTGCCCGTATCGGCTTCGAGGTATAGGGTATAAGCGCCGGCGGCGAGATTGTCTAGGGTAGTCTCGGCCTCTTCACTCCAGGCCGACCATTGGCCTTGTCCACAGGGGCCTTCGAGCCGCCATCGAAACCGAGGAGGGCGCTCGAAGCAAGGCGTGCTGTAGACGATGCGCAGATCGTTTTCGGCGTAGGGCACCTGTAGAGCAAGGTGGGGAGGGGAAAGGCGGCGGGCCGGCGTTTCTACATAGTGCACCTGTACAGCATTAAGCCGAGGTCGATAGGCGGCCAGCTGTCGAAGGCTGAGGCGGGCGTAGCCGTCCTCCAGGCAGAAGAGGTACTCGTCGGATTGCAGGTGCTCGATGCGCTCGTAGCCGGGGACGAGGCGTATGGGAAGGAAATAGGCCCTCTGAGGTGTCTTCCAAACCACGTAACCGTTTTCGGTGTAAAAGTAGCCGTCTCCGGCGCTGCGGAGCCACCGCTGATGGGAGTGGGTGGGGGCCACAAAGCAAAAAGAATTTCCCACTGCCTCGTTGCAAAGGCTTACAGGTCCTGTAGGCGTGTTTACGATGAGCCGGCCGCCGATCTCGGCCAAATCGAGGGCGAAGTCGGAGGGCAGGCCGGCATCTCCTTTTTTTAACAGGCGGTATTCGAGTACCTGGTGGAGGTCTTCACTGAGCCGTAGGCGGTACAGTCCTCTATTGGGGTGGACGCCCCAGAGCGTGCCCGTAGAGTCGAAGGCGATCTTGCGCAAGGGCTCTTGGAAGCCCTCTATGCGATGTTTTAGGCGCCACCGGCCTGTGGAGGTGTGCTCATAGAGCACTAATCCGGTATAAGTGCTCTGCAACAGCAGGGATTCGCGTTGGGGTACGGCTACGGTACACCATCCACCGGTGATGCTCGACAAGCGTATGGCCGTGTGGTGGGATACGGCGAAAGTACCGGTGTTGTGACCACACAAAAGTTGGTCGGCAGCGAGGCGCAGCTCCCATACTTGGCCTTGGGTACCCTCTATCAGTTGAAAGCGGCCGTTGTGCCGGACAAACAAGCCCTGATTAGATCCCAGATAGAGGTTGTTTTGCCGGAGAGCAGCGGCGTAAACGGAGCCGATCTCTCCACCTTGGTCGGTGTAGACTACGAGAGGGTGCCGCAGGACGATCAGGTCAATACCCCTGTCCATGCCTACCCAAAGATTGCCGTCTTGGTCGTTGAGCAGTGCCAGGACGGTGTTGTTTTGCAGCCCGTTTTCTCGGTGCAGGTGGAAACGCAAGCGCTGCTGTTCGTCGAGTACATATACGCCCTTCAGTATGGTTCCGATGGCCCAGCCGCCGTTAGACAGCGCTATGGCCTTGTTCGGCTGACTTTTTTTTAGCGTCGCATTGAGCGGATGGTTCCAAGGTCGGCAGCGGCCGTTAGAAATTTCAAAAAGGCCGTTGTCTGCCGTGCCGGCCCAGATGGTTCCCGCAGGGCCGGGCACCAGAAACTGTACGATGTTTCGGGCCAGCGGTTCACTACCGCTTACGAAGCGGAAGGTGTGGTCCGGCAACAGCTCGTACAGTCCGCGGCCGATGACGGGCAACAGGACGCGCCCGTTTACTTCTTGGGCAAACATGATGGCTCCCGGCGGGCGCAGCACTACCGGCGGGTGTCGGTAGTCGTACTGGTACAAGGTAGAAAAAGACTGAAAGAGGGCGAAATGCTCGCCGAGCAGAATGTGCCACACTTCCTCGCGGTCTAACCAGTCGGCGCGCACATCTTTGCTTAGGGAGTGATAGGTCATTTGGCCGCCGCCGTCCCTTTGCCAGTAGCCGAACTCGGCGAAGCCGCCGCAAAAGATACGTCCGTCGGGCGCTGCTGCTACGGCGCGCACCGTTTGGCCGTCGGGCAGGGGATAACATTGCCACCTGACGCCGTCGAAAATTAGGGTGCCGCTGTTGTTTCCGCCGAGAATCCAGCCCCGAGGGTGCTGGGCAAGCGACCAGTTCTGGTTTTGCCCCCCGTACGTTTTGGGTGTAAAGCGCCGTATGAGCGGTACTTCTTGTGCCCAACCGAGCGCCGCTCCACTTAGGCCGGCTATGGTCAACAGCAAGCGCATCATCGGGCAAAGAAACGCTCTTGCCGGCCAACTATGTGCCGGCATTTGCCCAAATCCACTACTTTCACCTCCGCAAATACCCCGATTTATGGTGCGCATACTGTTTACGAGTGTTGGACTATTGTTGTCTGTGTGCGCCTCGGCGCAGATGTGGGTCGGTCCCGACACGCTTTACGGCAACGAATGGGTTGATTTTTCTAAAACCTATTATCGCCTATCGGTAGCGGAAGACGGAATATACCGCATTCCATATGCGACCTTGGCCCAGGCGGGATTTCCTCTGGATGCCGTGCCGGCTGCCGAGCTGCGCCTGTACGCCGGGGGGCGACAGCAACCGCTCTTCACTACGACAGACGGTCTGATAGGGCCGCAGGACTTTTTGGAGTTTTTCGGTGAAAAAAACCGCGGCTCTTTGGATAGGCACTTATTAGAAAACCCACAGGAAGACGATCTGAATCCTTGGTACAGCCTGTTCAACGACACGGCGGCGTATTACCTCGTTTGGGAACCGAATACCCCGCCGCTGCGCTATACCGTCGTACCCAACGACCTTACCGACCTGCCTCCGAAGGAGGCATATTGTTGGTGGGTTTTCGGCTATACCTACGACAAGGCCTTGTTCAAGCGGCGATTGGGTCCGGAAGTGCTGTACTCTTGGTATAGCGGCGAGGGCTTCGGCACGTTTGCCGAAAGCGTTTTTTCGGTCGCTCTTTCGGCTCAGCACTTGTATCCGGATGGGCCCGACGCGCGCTTGACGCTGCGCTACGCCTGTGACTTAGGTACCCATCGGCAGCGGCTCACGCTGAACGATAGCTTGCTTCGGGAAGATGTTTTTAGCGGTTGGCGAGTCGTGCACGCCGAGCATGTCCTTCCCGCCCATCGCTTGAAAAATATCAACACGGTGCAATTGGCTTCCGCTTTGAGCAGTAACGACCGCAACAGCGTAGCCGGTGTGTACCTGCGCTACCCGCGGCTGTTCGATTTCGGCTACGTTACCCGCGCCGAGTTTTGGATAGAACAGCCGGCAGCGCGCAAATACTTGGAAGTTGCCGCTTTTGATGCTTCGGGAGGTGGTGCTCCGGTGCTGTATGATGTGGTCAACCGCACGCGCATGGAAGGGCAGCTGTCGGGCGGCTTGGTGAAGTTGGCGCTACCTCCGGTGTTCAAGGAGCGCCACTTGTGGTTGGTGAACCCGGCGAAGGGGGTCTTTGTCGTGGAGCGCCTTTCGCCGGTGTCGTTTCGCGATTACCGGCAAGAGGCCGCTGATTACATCATTCTGTCACATCCGGCATTCTTTAAGGACCCTGCACAGGGCAATGCCGACCCGGTGGCCGCCTATGCCGACTATCGGCGCAGTGCAGCCGGAGGCGGGTATAAGGTTTTGGTCGTAGATGTAAACGAACTGTACGAGCAATTCGCCTACGGCGTGCGCTATCACCCTTTGGCGATACGCAACTTTCTTCACTACGTCCGCAAGCATTGGTCTGCGCCGCCGGAACACCTGTTCATTATAGGCAAAGGCTTGGACTACGACCGCTTTCGCCGGCCGGCCGAGCAGCGGCAGTTGGCCGATTCGCTTTTTTTCGTGCCTACTTACGGCAGCCCGGGTGCCGATATGTTGTTTGTCATGCAGGGCAAGGGTTTGTCCGAGCCTTTTATGACCGTCGGTCGTCTGGCGGTAACGAGCCCCTCGCAGGTATGGGCCTATTTGGAAAAGGTGCGCGAACACGAGCTGGCGCGGGTAAGCACCGCGCAAACGCTCGAGGGCAAGGGCTGGATGAAGCGCATTTTGCATAACAGCGGCGGCCTGGCCGGGGAGACGGCCATCATCGGCGCTTACATGCACGAGATGGCGGACGTCGTCCGCGCCAATCGCATAGGAGGCGATGTCCACACTTTTTACAAAACTTCTAACGACCCCATCCAACAGTCCGCCTACGAGCAAATGCTCGGCTTGCTCAACGAGGGAGTGTCTGTCTGGACGATCTTCGGCCACTCCTCCCCTCAAGCCGTCGATTTCGATATCGGCGCTCCCGCGGCATATAACAATCGCGGGCGCTATCCCCTCATGATTATTTTGGGCTGCTTTTCCGGTCTGTGTTCCGGCTATCAGCCCGGCCTGGGCGAACAGTTCGTCTTGGCACCGTCTCGTGGAGCCATTGCCTATTTCTCTTCCGTCTATTTCAGCTTTAGTGATGCACTCTTCCTCTTCGGGCGGCGCTTTTACGAGCGCCTAGGGGGTGACGATTACGGCCAACCCATCGGATGGGTGTTGAACCGAACGGTGGCCGACCTAAGGCGGAGCACGAACCCTGGCCTTATTGCCCTTTTGCATCAAAACCTCTTGCAGGGCGACCCGGCCCTGCGCTTACATCATTACGAGGGGGCAGATTATGTGGTGGATGCGCGTTCGGTACAGATTGAGCCCAATCCGGTATCGGTGGAGCAGGCTGCGTTGGACGTATCGTTCGACATAGTAAACATAGGAGAACACGTTGCCCAAACGCTCTCCTTTGCCATAGAGCAGCGCTTGCCCGACGGCACGCAGCGGCTTCGCCTTCTGGACAGCATCGGTGCGCCGGCCTTTCGCCGGCGGGTGAGGGTAAGTATTCCCACGGAGGGCAGCCAGGTGGGTGTGAGTCGCCTGCTGATTGCGGTAAACTCCGACGGCAGAGCCACAGAACAGCCTCAGGCCGCACTTTTTAACAATGCTCTGGAGGATGAACAAGGTCTTCCGGGCGTCGAGTTGCTCTTCTTTGCCAACGACGTGTTGCCCGTTGCTCCGGAGCCTTACGCCATTGTGCGCCAGAACCCACCGGTGCTCTGGGTTTCGACCCTCAACCCGAGGGTGCCGCCGCAGCGGTATTTTTTGGAAATCGACACCGCAGAGACCTTCGACAGCCCGTGGCGCCGCAGCGAAGTCCTCCTTCGTAGCGGAGGTACTTTTGGCTGGAGGCCTCCGGTGGCGCTTCGGGACAGCACCGTGTACTATTGGCGCGTAGCGCGCGATACACTGCAGAACGGGCAACTGCTGTGGCGGCAGCGCTCTTTCATTTACCTGCCTCAGAGCCCGCCGGGGTGGAACCAATCGCATTTCGGCCAATGGGCGGAGGGCCGCTTGGTGAACTTGGAGGCGCAGGAGGGCACCCGGACGCTGGAGTTCGTCGCCAATGCCGGCTTTTTGGCGATGAACGTCGCCTACCGCAATCGAGACAAGTTTCCCGGTATGCAAAACGCCTATTATGAAGGCTTTTTCGGCGATGCCGGATTTAACGGGCAAGAGCTGACGGCCGGCGTAGCCATCATGCTGCAAGACCCTAAAACAGGGCGTGCCGTGCCTAACCCGCCGAACAGTCCTTATAACAAGCACCCCACGCGCACTAAGGCGTTCTTCTCGTTCCATACTCGTGACTCCCTCGAGCGCGTGTCGCTCATGCATTTTTTAGAACACGTCGTGCCGGACGGCTTCATCGTCGGCTTTTTGGCCCTTCACCCTTGGAACGACACCGTGGGCTATGCTCCTCGGCGCTGGGCGGTGGATTCCGTTACTTACGGTAAGAACTTGTTCCAGATTTTAGAAGCCCAAGGGGCGAAAAAGGTGCGCAGCCTGGTGGATTACGCTACAGGGCCGTATCCTTACGGCTTTATTTTTCAAAAAAACACTCCTTCTTTTGAAAGCGTAGACACAATAGTGTATCAGATAGACTCGGTCGTTCACCTGCGCCGCAATTTTTCGGCGAGTTGGTCGGTAGGGCAGTGGGAGACGCCGCCTATCGGGCCGGCGCGTTCATGGGACCGACTTTTTTGGTCGCACATGGAACCGGACAATTCTTCAGATGAGGTTTTGCTTGGCGTTTTGGCGGTGCGGCCCGGAGCGGATGACTCTTTGCTATTTACGCTACGGGGCGAGTACGAGCGCTCGCTGTTAGATGTGTCGGCCGAGCAGTTTCCGTACTTGCGCTTGCGCTTTTCTGCGCGCGACACGGTGTTGCGCACCGCCGTGCAGCCGCGATACTTGCGGGTATTGTATGAGCCGGTGCCGGAGGGTGCCCTCTACCCGGAAGGGCATTTCACCTGGCATCGCGACACCTTACAGCAAGGTGAGTCCGGCCGACTGTCTGTGGCGTTCCTCAACGTCTCTTCCACTGCTTTTGACAGTCTGTGGGTTCGGTGGCGCCGGGAAGATGCCGGCGGACAGGGACGCGACTCTTTGCAGCGCTTGCGCCCGCTGCCGCCCGGTGATACGCTTCACCTGAACGCTGTCTTCGATACCCGCACGAGTAGCGGCCTCCACAGAGTCATTTTGGAGGCCAACCCCGGCGCACTGCAGCCTGAGCAGTACCTGTTCAACAATGTCTGGATACAGCCGCTTTGGGTAGCGCGCGACGAGCGCAACCCGCTGCTGGACGTCACCTTCGACGGCCTGCGCATTGCCAACGGCGATATCGTTTCGCCCAGACCGCTCATTGCCATCTCTTTGCGCGACGACAATCCTTACTTAGCTTTGTCCGACACCAACGTGGTGACCGTTCACTGGCAAAAGCCCGATGGAAGCATCCAACGCCTGTTTTTTAGTGACCCGGCGGTGCAGTTTTTTCCGGCAGAGGTCGCTCAGCTGCCCAAGCAAAATCGCGCTCGGGTGGAATGGCGGCCGGTATTTACCGAGAACGGGGAGTACCGCCTCATTGTCAACGGCCGCGACGCTTCGGGTAACAGTGCCGGTTCGGTGAACTATTCGATTCGCTTCCGCGTAGAGACGCGCTCGGCCTTATCCCGAATGGTCAATTATCCCAATCCGTTCTCTACGCAGACGTGTTTCTACTACACATTCACCGGAGCGGAGCCGGTGGCCCATTTTCGCCTGCAAATTATGACCCTCAGCGGGCGCGTCGTCCGCGAGGTGACGGAGGCGGAGTTTGGCCCGCTGCGCGCCGGCACGCACCGCAGCGATTTTTGCTGGGATGGGCGCGACCACTACGGCGAGCTCTTGGCCAACGGCGTCTATCTCTACCGCGTCATCGCCCGAAAAATGGACGGTAGCCCGTTCGACCTGTGGGAGAACGAGGCCATAGAGGGCTTCTTCCACAAGGGTATGGGCAAGATGGTACTCTTGCGGTGAGCATTGGGCCCGATGAAAGGGCCAAAGGTGGCTACATTTGTCGCGCCGCTCCCAAGCGATGCATCGGTCATGAAATCCTCACCTCTGTTGGCGGTTGGCGATCTGTCGGTCTCTTTCAAAAAAGGCCAAGGGACGGCGGAGGTCTTATGCGGGCTGTCGTTTGAGGTGGCGGCCGGTGAGGCCGTTGGAATAGTGGGCGAGTCGGGGGAGGGGAAGACGGCCTTGGCGCTGTCGGTCATGGGTTTGTTGCCACCGGAGGCCGTCGTGAGTGGGAGGGTGTTGTTCGAGGGAGAGCCGTTTTCGGCGCGCCTGCGCGGGCGCCGCGTGGCGATGGTGTTTCAGGAGCCGGCTACGGCGCTGCACCCGCTTTTTCGCTGTGGGTATCAAGTGGAGGAAGTGCTGTTGGCGCACGGCCATGTGCGCGGTAGGGCAGCGCGTCGTGAAGTGCTCTCGCTTTTGGAGCGCGTACAATTAGAGGAGCCGGAGCGGATATCTGGCGCTTATCCGCACGAGTTGAGCGGTGGGCAGCGCCAGCGCGTGTTGATAGCGATGGCCTTGGCGGGCCGTCCGCAGCTGTTGATTGCCGACGAGCCGACCACGGCGCTGGACGGCATTACGCAGCAGAGTATTTTGCGGTTGCTGGCGGTGCTGCGCCGGGAGGAGGGCTTGGCTTTGTTGCTCATTAGCCATGATTTGGGCGTTATTTCCCAGGTGGCCGACCGCCTGCTGCTGCTGCGCCAAGGGCGGGTGCTGGAAGCGGGCTCTACGGCTACTTTGTTAGAGCGTCCGCAGCATCCTTACACACGGGGTCTGTTGGCGTGTCGCCCTCAATTAGGGCGGCGTTTGCTGCGGCTGCCTACCTTGGCGGAGGTGCTGCAGGCCGGAGCGGCTTATCGGCCGCCTCCTGAGGTTGGATTAGAAGAGTTGGCTCGGCGTCGCGCGCGCTTGTATGCTCAGACGCCTTTGGTACGTCTGTCGGAGGTAGGGATGCGCTATGCGCTGCGGCGATACTTCTGGGCGCCGGCAAGCCGATGGGTAGATGCTCTTTCCGATATCGGCATGGAAGTCTTTCCGGGTGAGGTGTTGGGTGTGGCCGGAGCTTCCGGCTCTGGGAAGAGTACGCTGGGCCGCATTTTGGCCTTTTTGCAGCTGCCTACGAGTGGCAGTGTGCAGTACCGGGGGCTGCCCGTCCGAACCCTACACGGTTCCCTATACCGCCAAATACGCCGCGAGGTGCAGCTGGTTTTTCAAGACCCGTACCGGTCGCTCAATCCGCGCCAAACGATAGGAGAAGCCGTCGGCGAGCCCTTGAAGGTGCACCGCTTGTATACCGAGCCGCACCTCATCCGCCGCGCAGCAGCAGAGTTGTTGGAGCAGGTGGGCTTGTCGGCCGAAGTGGCCGACCGCCGTCCTCATGAGCTGTCGGGGGGGCAACGGCAGCGGGTGTGCTTAGCCCGTGCCTTGGCCACTCGGCCCCGCCTGTTGGTGTTGGATGAAATAACTTCGGCTTTGGATGTATCGGTACAGGCCGACATTTTAAACTTGCTGCTCGACCTGCAGCGCGACTTTGGGCTGACCTACGTCCTCATCTCGCACGATATGAGCGTGCTCTACCAAATGTGTGACCGCGTGCTGGTGCTCCACCAGGGGCGGATGGAGGCGATGGATAGGCCGGAAAAACTCTTTGCCCATCCGCCCACTCCTTACGTGCGGCAACTGATGGCGGCATTCCTGCCCTAATGCAGCGCCTATGTGAAAAAGAGCTTTTCAGGGAAGCTTCCCTATTGAACCGCATCGGTACCGTACCCTGCGTACTCTGGCGTAAGGACCGAAAGAGGGGTCTGGTGTTGCCGAACCGGTTGCGGCTTTGTACGGTTTTTCTGTGCGGACGATGCGGTACGCTCTATTTTTCCCGTGTGAATTGCCATGGACTTCGGTAAGCTGCCCTCTGTAGACGGAGTGGATTTCACCCTTCCGGACGACCTGCCCGAGAATGCTGCGCTCTTGTCGGCGCTTTCGCCGGGTCCTTTGCGCGTGTACGTAGGCGCTACGGGTTATGCGATGAAGGCATGGGTAGGGCGGTGGTACCCGCCGGGCACTTCGCCCCGACAATTTTTGGCTGCCTACGGTCGGCAGTTCAACACCTTGGAGCACAACAGCACGCATTACCGGCTGCCGGACGCTGCCGAGGTGGAGCGGTGGCGGGCTGCGGTGCCCGATGACTTTCGCTTTTGCCCAAAGGTGCCGCAGGTGATAAGTCATGCGCGTCGTTTAGAGGAGGCTTACCGGGATATGGAGCGGTTTTGCCGGGTCATTGTGGGTTTGGGCGACCGACTGGGCTGCTGCTTTTTGCAGCTACCGCCGCACTTTGGGCCGCAGCGCTTAGACGATCTGAGGCGCTTCCTGGAGGTTTTTGCCGCGCAGTTGCCCTTGTCGGTTGAGGTGCGCCATGCGGCTTTTTTTTCAGATGCTGCAGCCGGACGGGATCTGTTTGACGTGCTTCAGGCGCGTAGGGTGGCCGCCGTCATCACCGATGTGGCCGGGCGGCGTGACGTGTGCCACTTGCGCCTGACGGCCGCCCGTACGCTCATCCGTTTTGTCGGAAACGGCCTGCATCCCACCGATTTTTCCCGAACCCGGGAGTGGGCCGAGCGCTTAAGCCGTTGGGCCGCCCTGGAAGAGATCTACTTCTTCTGTCACGAGCCGGACAACCTCCTGGCGCCGGAGTTAGCGGCCTATGCCGTGGCTGCCTTTGGCCAACGGCTGCCGCAGGCCTTTCTGCGCGGCCCTATCCCGGTGGAGCCTTCCGGCCGGCAGGCTGCCTTGTTTACGTGATTTTGTCCACCTTGGCCAAATGTGCCCCCGATGAAGAGCCGGCAATTGCAGACTTTTGCCGCGTACAACGGTTTTTCCATGGAATTCCCCTATATCCATCGCGACATCTCTTGGCTGTCGTTCAACTATCGCGTGCTGCAGGAGGCGAAAGACCCTTCCGTGCCGCTTTTGGAACGCTTAAAGTTCCTGGCCATATATTCCTCTAATCTCGACGAGTTCTTTCGCATACGGGTGGCCAACCTGCGGAATCTGAAGAAGGTCGGCAGAAAGACCAAGGCCGAACTCGATTTTTCGCCCGCAGAAGTGCTCCGGGAAATACGCCGCATCGTCAACCAACAACAAGAGGAGTTTTCTCAGATTTTTGAAAATCAGATTGTTCCGGAGCTGAGTCAACACCACATACGCATTCTCCGCCGCTTAGATCTCAACGCCGAGCAGCGCCAGTTTGTAGAAAATTATTTTCACGACCACTTGCTGCCCTTCGTCATGCCGGTGTTGTTGGTCAAGCGGCGCATTCGACCCTTTTTGGCAAACGCGCACCTCTATCTGGCCGTTCACCTGCGCCCGAAGAAAAAGCCTCTGGCCCCCAGCGAGTACGCCCTGGTGAAGATACCTTCCGACCAATTGCCCCGCTTTGTCCTGTTGCCCTCCGAGCCCGGCCGCCACGATATCATCTTGTTGGACGACATCGTGCGCCACTCGGTGTCTTGGCTCTTTCCAGGCTACGATATCCAAGACACGTACTCGATTAAGCTGACGCGCGACGCCGAGCTGTACATCGACGACGAGTTTTCGGGCGACCTGGTGGAAAAAATAAAGGCCAGTTTAGCCAAAAGACAAGTAGGCCCTACCAGTCGCTTTGTGTACGACCGCGAGATGCCGCAGCATATGCTGATGTACCTAAAGGAAACCTTCGACTTGGGCAAAAACGACATGCTGCCCGAAGGGCGCTATCACAACAACTTTGACTTTTTCAGATTCCCGGACTTTGGGTTGCACCACTTGAAAAACAAGCCTTTGCCGCCCTTGCCGCATTCGGCGTTATACCAATCGGCAGATCCCTTTGAGGTCATCCGCTCTGGAGATCAGCTGCTGCACTATCCCTACCACGCTTACGACGCAGTGGTGAATTTCTTCCAGCGCGCAGCCGAAGACCCTCACGTAACGCACATCAAGGTCATTCAGTACCGCGTGGCGCGGCGCAGCCGCATCATGGAAGCGCTCATGGAGGCCGTGCGCCGCGGCAAGCAGGTATCGGTCTTTGTGGAAATAAAGGCGCGCTTCGACGAGGCAGTCAACTTGGAATGGGGTGAGCGGCTGGAGCGGGCCGGGGTGCGGGTATATTACTCGTTCCCGGGCGTCAAGGTGCACTCTAAACTGGCTTTGGTGCGGCGCGTCGAGAGAGGCAAGGCACGCCTGTATGCTTATTTATCTACCGGTAATTTTCACGAGGAGACGGCTCAAGTATATTCCGACTTAGGCCTCTTCACCGCCGACCCACGTCTGACGACGGAAGTAAGCAGCCTGTTTTCTTTTTTGGAAAACATCAAGCCTCCGCGCCAAGAATTTACGCATTTGTTGGTGGGCAAATTCAATTTGCGCGAAGCGCTTTACCGGCTTATAGACGCCGAAATAGCGGCAGCACGGACTAAGAAGCCTGCCCATATCCTCATAAAGACCAACAACCTGGAGGACCGAGTGGTGATACGGAAGCTCTACGAGGCTGCTCAGGCAGGGGTAAAAATTCAGCTCATCGTGCGCAGCATCTGCTGCTTGGTGCCGGGGATAGGGGGAATAAGCGACAACATCGAGGCCATCAGCATCGTCGATCGCTTTTTGGAGCACGCCCGAGTGTTCGTTTTTCATCACGGGGGTGAGGAGCGGATATACCTTTCCAGCGCCGATCTGATGCAGCGCAACCTCTCCTACCGCATCGAGACGGCCTTCCCTATTTACGACCCGGCCTTAAAGGCGGAAATCCGCGATATCCTCACTTTGCAGTTGGAGGACAACGTCAAGGCGCGCTCCCTGAACGTCCACCACCACAACAGCTATCGCCGCTCGGACAGCGATGTGCCGGTACGCGCGCAATTAGAGACGTATTTTTACTATAGGCGAAAGAGCGAGCACTCCGGGCAAGCCGGCTTTCCTATAGCCCTTTGAACCCGGCCATGAATCAGCCTTCCTTTTGCATGCAGTGACGGACGAAGTCCACGAAAAGCGGGTGCGGGTTTTCCACAGTGCTTTTGAGCTCGGGGTGAAACTGCACGCCGATAAACCAGCGGTGGTCTTTCAGTTCTATAATCTCGACCAACCCGGATTCGGGGTTGATGCCGGCAGCTATCATGCCCGCATTTCGGAAGGCGTCCAGATAGGCATTGTTGAACTCCCAGCGGTGACGGTGGCGCTCGGAGATATTGGTGCGCTGGTAAGCCGCGTATGTTTTCGTTCCCTTTTCAATCACGCAAGGAAAGGCCCCCAGGCGCATGGTACCTCCTTTTTGGGTAATTTTTTTCTGTCCTTCCATGAGGTCGATGACCGGATGAGGAGTGTCGGGCGATATCTCCGTAGAAGCCGCTTCGGGTAGGTGGAGGACGTTTCGGGCGAATTCCACGCAGGCCATCTGCATGCCCAGGCAAATACCGAAGAAGGGGACGTTGTGCTCGCGGGCGTATCGAATGGCCATCACTTTGCCCTCTATGCCGCGCTCGCCGAAGCCGGGAGCTACTAGGATGCCGTCTAATGGGCGGAGACGTTGGCAGACCTCTTCGTAGGAGGACTCTAGGCTTTCGGCGTGTATGGGCACCACGTCTACTTTACACCGGTGCACAGCACCGGCGTGAACGAAGGATTCGTAAATGGACTTATAGGCATCGGGCAGTTCGTTGTATTTGCCTACTAAGCCAATGCTAATTTCGGCCTCGGGGTTCTTAAGGCGTTTGAGAAACGCTTTCCAGCGTGTCAGGTCGGGCTCTCGTCGGTCGCTGAGGTGCAACTTGGAAATGACGACCGAGTCGAGGCGCTCCTTGAGCAACAGCAGCGGCACGTCGTAAATGCTCTCTGCATCCAAGGCTTCAATGACGGCCGACATTTCGACATTGCAAAAAAGGGCCAACTTTCGGCGAATGTCGGTGCTAATAGGATGTTCCGTTCGGCAGGCTAAAATGTCGGGTTGTAATCCCAGGCTAAGCAGCTCTTTAACGGAATGCTGGGTGGGCTTGGTCTTGAGCTCTTTGGCAGCCTTCAAATAAGGAATGAGAGTCAGGTGGATGGTGAGACAATTGTCGCGGCCCAATTCCCAGCGGAGTTGTCGGACGGCCTCGATGTAAGGCAAGGACTCGATGTCGCCGACCGTACCGCCCAATTCCGTAATGACGATATCGTATCGGCCGGTTTGGCCGAGCAAGAGAATGCGGCGCTTGATTTCATCGGTGATGTGCGGGATGACCTGCACGGTCTTGCCCAGATAATCGCCCGCGCGCTCTTTATTAATGACGGTTTGGTAGACGGCTCCGGTGGTAACGTTGTTGGCCCGCGAGGTAGAGATGTTCAAAAAGCGCTCGTAGTGTCCGAGGTCGAGGTCGGTTTCCGCTCCGTCGTCGGTAACATAGCACTCACCGTGCTCGTAGGGGTTTAAGGTGCCGGGGTCAATGTTGATATACGGGTCAAATTTTTGTATAGTGACGGAGAATCCTCGGGCTTGAAGGAGTTTGGCCAGCGAAGCACATAAAATGCCTTTTCCTAAGGACGAAGTGACGCCCCCCGTAACAAAAATGTATTTCGTCATTGCATGTTCCGGTAGTTACGGGACGCAAAGGTAAGCCGGCTTGGGCGGCTGCCACTGTTCAATTAGGCGGTTTTTTGCGGGCAGAACCTTTACCGGTGCTGCTCTGTTCTGTTTCGAGTTATGCCAAAGGTAAGGTGGCAAGATTTAGGTCGGATGGACTACGCTTTGGCGTGGGACTATCAGACGCAGCTGCATCGGCGCCTCATCGCCCGGAAGCAGGAGCACCGACACTTAAAGGCCGGGCAATATGAGCAAGAGCATTACTTTTTAGTGGTAGAGCACCCGCCGGTATTCACCTTGGGCAAGAGTGGCTCCGAACAGCACCTCCTTTTGAGCGAGGACGAACGGAAGCGGCGCGGTATTCAGTATTTTCCTATAAATCGCGGCGGCGACATTACCTATCACGGGCCGGGACAGATCGTGGGGTATCCCATACTCGATTTAGAGTGCTTCTTCACCGACGTACATCGCTACGTGCGCAGCCTGGAGGAGGTCATCATTCGCACGCTGAGCGACTTCGGTGTAACCGCCCAACGCCTACCACCTCACACGGGAGTGTGGCTACCGCCTCGTCCCGAGTGTACTCGACCGGCACCGGAAGAGGGCTTTTGGGAAAAATTTCGCAAAATATGCGCCATCGGTGTCCACCTTAGCCGCTGGGTCACCTTGCATGGTTTCGCGTTTAATATCCATACGGACTTGTCGTTCTTCCGATATATTGTACCTTGCGGCATAGCCGATGCCGATAAAACCGTAACTTCGCTCTCGTGGGAGGGTGGCGAGGCGGTGGAAATGGCAGCCGTCAAGGAGCAGCTGAAACGTCACTTTAGCGCGGTCTTTGACTGCGAAATGGAAGCGCTTTATGATTAAGGACATCCCCTTTTTGAAGGTAGCGGACTTGGCAATGGCTATGGTGCCCCGACTGGTATTCGAGGAGGGTCACGAAGACTTCTGGGATGCCTATTTGCTCAATCTCAAGGACGAGCCCATCTTTTCGGTGATCATAAACTCGAGCGGACACGGCGAACTGGAGGGTGAGCCGAGGCGGACGACGTCGCTGCGCTATTTTTGGGAGCGCATCGAGGCGCAGACGGCCGTTCGCGTAGAGCCGGTCTACAAGGCCGTCTTTGGCCTTACAAACGAATATTGGGTAAGCTTTTTGTACCGCGATTACCTCTACGACAAGCAGTACATGTTTGTTCCGGGGAGCTTTGATGAAAGACATTTCTGCGATATTCCACTGTTACGGCGCCGAGGGGTTATGATTCGGTGAGCGTCACGCTGTTAAACGAGTTAGCCATGCACCTTCTACAACAAAAGATAGATCCCCTCCTGCAGGCGGCCGCCTTCTTCGGCGTGTCGCTGGTGTTCATGTTGTTCACTGTGCTCTTCCGCTGGCTGGATTGGTTTCCCGTCGACCGCGTCTTCCCCTGGTCTATTGCCACCGCTTTTTTGTTGTTGTACGCCGTTTTTAGCAGTTTGATGAGCCTTACCGCTACCAGTGGGTTGAAATACTGGGGGCGTTCGGTGTACGGTTTCGCGGGCTTGGCCGTAGCCGACGGTGTGGCGGCGTGGTTGACCTCTGGGCTGAGCTTGGGCGAGGCTCAGTCGTATCGGTGGATATACGTCGTGATAGCCATCTGTTTTTTGGTGTTTCTCTCTATTGTCAATTTGATGCGCAAGATTGTGTCCTTTGCCGAGAAAGAGGAGTGGAACGCTCCGCGTCGGCGTAGGCGGTAAATTCCTTTAAGCGATGCGTGCTATGGTTTGGTTCTTTCTTTGGGCCGCGTGCCAATCGCCCGCTTCCCCGCATGTAGCAGGGGGGCAACAGCCGTCGGCCGTGACCCGTACGGATACCCTTATTCCGCCGCGGTACGACGGGCGCGGGCAACTGATGCGCCTGGAAAAGACCGATGCGCAGTGGCGCGCCGAGTTGAACGAGCTGGAGTATCGCGTGCTTCGCCAGGAGGGCACCGAGCGCGCCTTCACGGGTGACCTATTGAGCGAGAAGCGCAAAGGCACGTTCACGTGTCGGGGGTGCGGGTTGCCCTTGTTCTCTTCGGAGGCGAAGTTCAACTCCGGCACCGGCTGGCCGTCTTTTTGGAAACCGCTGCGCCCGGAGTTCATCGTCGAGCGGGAAGACCGCTCCTACGGCATGGTGCGTACCGAGGTGGAGTGTGCGCGCTGCGGCGGGCATCTGGGCCATGTCTTCAACGATGGGCCGCCGCCCACCGGGCTGCGCTATTGCATTAATTCGGTATCGTTAGACTTTGTGCCGGACTAATCGGGTGGCACGATGAGACTTCGGCCGCTCATGGCCTCCGGAGGAGTTAGACCGAGTAAGTGTAGTAGGGTAGGGGCCAAGTCGGCCAAGATACCTCCGCTGTGCAACTCCACCGAAGAGCCCACCTGTCGGCTCACCAAAATGCAAGGCACGGGATTTTTGGTGTGGGCCGTATTGGGTGAGCCGTCGTCGTTGATCATGTAGTCGGCGTTGCCATGGTCGGCCGTTACGATTACGGCATAGCCCCCTTGCTCCAGAGCGGGTACCAGGCGGCTCAGACAGGTGTCTACGGTTTCGGCGGCCTTGACGGCGGCGGCGAAGACACCCGTATGGCCGACCATGTCGGCGTTGGCGTAATTGAGACAGATGAAGTTAGGGCGTTTCTCGCGGATTTCCCGAAGGGCGGCATCCGTTACCTCATAGGCGCTCATTTCGGGCTTTAGGTCATAGGTGGCTACCTTGGGTGAGGGAATGAGGATGCGGTTTTCTCCCGGGAAAGTTTCCTCGCGGCCGCCGGAGAAGAAGAAGGTGACGTGCGGGTATTTCTCCGTCTCGGCGATGCGCAGCTGGGTAAGGCCCGCTCGAGCAATCACCTCTCCGAAGGTTTCCGACAGGTTTTCTTTTTCAAAGAGCACGGCGACGTTTTGATACTGTTCGTCGTAGCGCGTCATAGTGACGTAGTGCAGCGGCAGGATGTGCATGCCGTGTTCTGGCATATCGCGCTGCGTTAGTGCGGTAGTGAGTTCGCGCAAGCGGTCGGTTCGGAAGTTGAAGGCAATGACGGCATCGCCGGGCCGGAGGGTGGTTGCGAGTTGGTCGGTATGGTCAACGCGAACCAGGGCGGGCAGGAACTCGTCGGTAATGCCTTTGGCATAACAGGCGCGTACGGCGGCTGTGAGGTCGGATACCTGCTCTCCTCTGCCGTGCACCAATAAGTCGTAGGCAACTTTGATGCGTTCCCAGCGCTTGTCGCGGTCCATGGCGTAGTAGCGACCCACCACGGAGGCCAGCCGGATGCGGTCGGAGTAGCCGCATCGGTCTAAATAGTCCTGCAAGTCGCGCAAAAAGCCTTCCCCGCTCTTAGGGTCGCAGTCGCGCCCATCGGTGAAGGCATGTATGTATACCTGCGGCACGCCTGCGGCATGAGCGGCAGCACACAAGGCCTTCAAATGGTCGATGTGCGAGTGAACGCCTCCATCGGATACCAGGCCGATCAAATGAAGACGCCGACCTTCAACACCGGCGTACCGGAAGGTCTCCTGCAGCACGGTGTGGCGCTCCAGAGCACCCTCTCGAATGGCCTTGTTGATGCGGGCCAATTCTTGCCACACGATGCGCCCCGCGCCGATATTGAGGTGGCCTACTTCGGAGTTGCCCATCTGCCCCTCGGGCAAACCTACGGCTTCGCCATGCGTGGTCAGGGTACAGCGCGGGCGGCTGCTCCAAAGCCCATCCATAAAAGGCGTGCGGGCCCGGCGAATGGCATCGGCTTCCGGTTTGCTGCCGATGGCCCACCCGTCCAAAATAATTAAGCAAGCGCGTGAGTGCTCTAACATCCGCCCAAAGGTATGACGGCGGCCATCGTTTGACAAAAACAAAAAGCCCGCCTCGCATTGCGCCGGGCGGGCCCTACATTACTGCTCTGTGTTATGCTCAAACTACTATGCTGTACCTTTCTTGTCCTACTTAGTGCCCTTCTTCGTCGTGCTCTTTTTGCCCGTCGTCTTGCCCTTGCCGGCCTCTGCCGGAGCAGGCGCAGGCTCTACTGCCGGAGCCGATACCTCCTGGGACTGTGGCGAAGAGGCCGACTTTTTAGCCACAGTTTTCTTTGCCGGCGGCAGCACCTCATTCAACAGATACTGCTCTTCCACTACTTTGCCGTCTTTCCATACGCGGCGAATCACTTCCCGGTACACCAGGCTCTCTCCTTGACGGTTGGTAAAATCGAACACAAACTGCGACAGGGTAACATCACCCTCTACCTGAACGGCCGGGCGCTCAATGCAATTAATGCGGGCGATATTGTGAAAAAACCAGCCCAATATCTCCAATTTGTGTGCCTTGGAGGTGGTTTTGTTATCGGAATCGCTCCACGTAACACAGTCTTCCGCAGCAAACCGGTCAAAGGCATCGATAATGTTGCCTTTCACTACCTCGGCGTCCAGCGCCTCTACAAGTTGTTTAACGGTCATAGATATACTGCTTTTAAAAATTTGTCGCCACAAAGGTAAGGGTAAACTCCAAAACAAAACAATAGTTTGACGAAAGACTTTTTTTATCTTTAACGAGAAATTAAAATTGGCCCTATTAGGTAGCAGGTTAGTTTTTTTCTAAACGAAGGCTTGGTCTTTCTTGTTGCGCTTTTTGCGTAAAATTAAATTCTGAGCCCTCTCTTATGCCAAGAGGTAAGAGCCCAAGCGTGCGACCGACGACGTCGCCAGGAGGGAACTCTGTGCACCATCGAGGGCTTCGCCGTCGTATTGTCTTCACGAAAAGCGCGCGGTTTTCGGCTTTTATAGGCTTTGGCAAAAGGTTCCTACCTCCGTCTTTTAAGTAAGAGGCGGCTATTATTGGTTTGCCCGGCCCTAAGATTTCAGATAGCGCTCCAGCCACCCGAAAAACTCGCGTTGCCAAAGGATGCTGTTCTGGGGTTTTGTCATCCAGTGGCCCTCGTCGGGGAAGACGACCAGGCGGGAAGGGATGCCGAGCAGTTGTGCCGCTTGGAAGGCTTGTAGCCCTTCGGAGAGCGGGACGCGGAAGTCGAGTTCGTTGTGGAAAATGAGAATGGGCGTGTCCCAGTTCTTGACATGCACATGGGGGCTAAAAATAGACCAGGCCGGGTCGCCGGGCCTTTCCCAGTAGGGCCCGCCGAGATCGTGGTTGGCGAAGAAAAGTTCTTCGGTGGTGCCGTACCAGCTGACGGTGTTGAACATGCCGCAGTGAGCAATGAACACCTTGAATCGCTTTTGGTGATTTCCGGCGAGCCAAAAGACGGAATAACCGCCGAAGCTGGCGCCTACAGCTCCCATCCGTTCGGCATCGATAAAGGGTTCTCGAGCGGCGGCATCGGCTGCGGAGAGCAGGTCGCGCATGGCCTGTCCGCCCCAGTCACCGCTGACGGCGGCGTTCCAGTCTTGCCCTTCCGGGCCGCCGGGCATTCCCCGCCGACAAGGCGCCACGACGACGTAACCCTGAGAGGCCATCAGGTGAAAATTCCAGCGAAAAGAAAAGAACTGGCTTAAGGCCGACTGAGGCCCTCCTTGGCAATAGAGCAGGGCGGGGTACTTTTTACGCGGGTCAAAGTTGGGCGGTAAGACGAACCATACATTCATGTCTTTACCGTCGGTGGTCTTGACGCTGCGGCGTTCGACGGTGGCCGGTAAGATGTTGTTCCACACCTCTGCCGTAGCTTGGCTGATGGATAGCGCTTGTCCGGTTTGAGGGTTCACGGAAAACACTTCGGGAGGTTGCGTCATCGACACTCGGGTGGCGACCAGGCGGTCTGCGGCTACCAGCACCTTAGTGTAGTCATGCAGCCCGTTGGTAATGCGTCGGATGTTTCGATCCAGGCTAATTTGGTAGATTTGGTAAGTAAAATCGGTGGCGCTGAGGAAATAGAGCGATTTGCCGTCGGCGGCCCACCGGGGATGGTTAGCCTCCCATTTCCATCCTTCCGTCAGTTCCCATCGGTCATTTGTGCGGGTATCGAGCACCATGATGCGCGTGCGGTCGGCTTCGTAACCGGCTTTTTCCATGCTCGTCCAGGCCAGATAGCGCCCATCCGGAGAGAAGATAGGGTCCATGTCGTAGCCCGGCATTCCCTCGGTGATGTTGAGCGTTTTTCCGGAGGCCAGCTCGTATAGGTATAGGTCGGAATTAGTGCTCAGGCTTTCGGCGGTTCCCTTGAGCTTTCGACAAGTGTACACGATGAAGCGCCCGTCGGGGCTCCAGGTAATCTGCTCCATGCCGCCTAAAGGGCGTAACGGGCTGTCGTAGGGCTCGTTCATGATGTTGACGGGACTGCCGAACACGCTCCCGTTTCGATAGGGCATGTAGAAGATATTGTTATGGTGCTGGTCGTACCACGATTTCCAATGCCGGTAAAAAAGACTATCGTATATGCGGCCGGTAGCCTTAGGCAGGTCGGGATAGCGGTCGGTAGGCGTGAGGTCGAATTTGACGCGTTGCACAAACAGCAGGTGCTGCCCGTTGGGCGAGTAGGCAAACCCTTCGATGTCGAAATCGGTTACCTGAGTTGCGCGACCACCTTCTACACTCACTTCCCAAAGTTTTTGGTTGCGCAAAAAACCTATGCGCCGACCCGAAGGGTGAAACCTCGCATCCGAGGTACTGCCCTCGGCAGGGTCGGTCAGCGCGCGGGTCTCGAGGGTGTGTAAATGTACCAGGTATAGCGTGCGAATACCTTGGTTTTTTTCCAAGTCAAAGCGCTGTACTCCGTATAGGGCATATTTCCCGTCGGGAGAGACGTCATCCAGCGACACGCGCCCCACCTTCCACAGCAGTTCGGGAGTGAGTAATTGCTTTTGGGCTTGAGCGAGAGAGAGCGAAGTCATCGACAGAGTAAATATTAAAGTAATGTAATGCATGGCAAGGATGTACCTAATTTTGAGGCGTTTTAAGTGCATGTGGCAAAAGTAAACGCCTTCCATGAAAGAGTACATAAGTGAAGGAGCAGGAGCCTTCATTCTAAGTATGTTGATGTTGTTGGTAAAGCGGTGGGACGTAGGAGAGGCTTCTCTGCTCTTCTCCTCCGTCTACGGAGCGGCTTGGGCGGCAGTTTGGCTGGCCCTTCCGGCGGCCAAAGGGTTTAATCCGATACTGTTGTTGTCCGATTTTTTAGGGCGCCAGACCGCTGAATTGCCCGGCTTTGCGCTTTACCGTGCAGGAGCACAAGTTGGAGGGGCACTGATCGGAGCCTTGTTGGCGATTTTTGCTATTCGGTGTGTGGGTATAGTTTCCGGCGAGAGGAGTTACGAGAGCCTTTTTTGCACGGCTCTGCTGGAGGGCATGGGTGCCCTGGTCGTATCGTTTGTCTATTTGCAAATACGCACCTCGGATAAGGAGCACTTGACCGCACCGGTCATAGGGTTGGCGGCTTTTGCCGCCGCTGCGGCGGTGGGGGCGAGGATGCCGGCGCTTTTCAATCCGGCTCTTTACTTGTGTTTGGTGTTGAAGGGCGATTTAGGATGGGACGGTTGGGCAGGATTGACGGTGGGCGCTTTGGTAGGCACTGCTGCCGGGACGTCTCTGTTCTTATTGGGTCAGCAATCTCGCCGCGGAAGCTTATAGTCGATAGAGGAGGGACGGATTACCGCTGTTCCAAGAGTTTTCGAGCGGCATCACGGGCGCGGCGGATGTCCTCTTGGTTTTGGCCGATGAGGCGCTTCTGCTCTTCGAGATAGCGCAGAGCTTCTTCCGTCGGCCGGCCGACCGGGTCGGTGTATTGGCGCATCCAGGTGTACATGTCCTCTTCGGCTTTTTTCATCAGCCGAAGCGTTGCTCTTATGGAGTCGGTTCGAGGCGCATCGGTGGTCTGTTGGGCGAGTTCGCGCTTGAGCATGCGCCCTAAGCGGTTCATTTCGGCCATCTCCACCATGGCCTCGTCGTGTATGGCCATGGTCTGCACCTTCAGCTCCTCTACAGGTTTTTTTCGACCGTCAACTAAGAAAACAAAAAGCAGTACCACTGCGGCGGTGCCCACTCCAAACCAGGTGTTTTGATCCATACAAAGGCACGAGGGAATTAGGAGCTCCTTCTCCGGCGGAGCTCATCTCGGATTTTAACGGCGGTTTCGTAATCTTCCCGCTCGAGAGTTTCTTGGAGAGCCCTTTCGAGTGCTTCCTCGCTGTATTTGCCCAGGTCGTTGAGGTCTAAGGGGCCTGAAGAGGAAGCGGAACTGCTACCGCTGTGAGCGCTTTCCTCCTCTTCTCCCTCTTCTTCCGGCAGGACGATTCCGGCGGCGTCGAGAATGAACTCATAAGTGTATATAGGGCACTCGAAGCGCACGGCCAAAGCGAGAGCATCGGAGGTGCGCGAGTCGATTTCAAAGACTTCCCCCTGATGTACGCACACCAGGCGGGCGTAGAAGATGCCGTCCAAGAGGTTGTTGATGACGACTTCGCGCAGCTCGATGTGGAAGGTTTCCAGAGTGCTCTTGAACAGGTCGTGGGTCAACGGGCGAGTAGGAAGCATCCGCTCCAAAGCGATCGCTATGGAGTGGGCTTCGCAGCTGCCGATGACGATGGGCAAGCGGCGGCTGCCTTCTCGCTCCTTGAGAACGACGGCGTAATTTTGGGCTTGCGAAACACTATGCGACAAAGCGACGATTTCCAGTTCAACGCGTTTCATGGTCAGAATGGTAAAGAGCGGTTACAGATAATAAGGATATAGGCCCTTTTCCGGTGGGACAAAGTTAGACCTAGAGTGCGGCTTTTGCGCGCACTTTATTGGGAGGCCTTGAACTTGCGAACGGCTTCCGTGAGGCGGGGGACTACCTCAAATAGGTCGCCCACCACCCCGTAGTCGGCGGCTTTGAAGAACGGCGCCTCTGGATCTTTATTGATGACCACAATAACCTTAGAGTTGTTGACTCCGGCCAGATGTTGGATGGCTCCGCTGATACCTATGGCGATGTAGAGGTTGGGCCGTATGGCAATACCGGTTTGACCCACGTGCTCGTGATGCGGGCGCCAGTGGCTATCGGCTACCGGCCGGGAGCACGCCGTGGTGGCTCCCAGGGCCTCGGCCAGCTCTTCAACGATGCCCCAGTTCGAGGGGTCTTTCATGCCGCGCCCTGCCGACACGACAATTTCCGCTTCGGGCAAAGGTACCTTTCCGTCTACCGTGCGCACTTCGCGGACGCGCACGCGCACCGGCGGCACCGCTATGTCGAGGAGCTCCACGGCCACCGGCTCGCCTTGGACTTCGGGCCGAACGGCATTGCTCATCAAAGAAACAATCCGGATAGGAGTGGTAATGGCGTATTCGGCCGTGGCCTTTCCGGAAAAGACGGACTTGCGCACCACCAGCGGGCCGTCGGCCTCGGCAGATACGACGCCGCTTATGCCCGACACTAAGCCGGCATTTAGCCGCACCGATAAACGGCCGGCGATAGACCTCCCTGTAGAGGTGTGACTCAATACCCATACTCGAGCACCTAACCGACGGGATACCTCTGCCAACACCTGGGTAGTCGCCTGGGTGTCCAAAGTATCAAGCGCCTCGTTCGCTACGTGCAACACGCGCGAGGCGCCATATCGCCCCAAATCACCGGCGTCCGTCTGAACCGTGCCCAACACTACAGCGGCGCAAGGCATGCCCATTTGGTCGGCTAATTTTCGACCGAACGAGACGGCCTCAAAAGCCGCTTTTTTAAACTGCCCACGAGGGCTTTCCGCATATACTAAAACCATGTTTTTACAAAACCGAAAAACGGTGAAAAAAATGGGTTTTAAAGCACTTTGGCTTCTTCGTGAAGCAAGCGCACCAGCTCGTCCATGTTTTCGGGGTCAACCAGCTTTACCCCCGCCTTAGGTGGGGGAAGGTGAAATTTAACCACCTGCACCGGCTCCTCAAAGGGCACCGGTGGGACGACTTTGAGCGGTTTGGTTCGGGCCATCATAATGCCGCGCATGTTCGGGATGCGCTGTTCGGCCATACCCTTAGCCGCGCTCACTACGAACGGGAGCGCGACCTCGACGACCTCCACGCCGCCCTCGATGTCCCGCTCGACGATGGCCTTGTCGCCCTCCAAGTCCAGTTTGCTGGCAAAAGCGACGAAGGGTAAGTCCAAGTGTTCGGCTACCATGGCGCCTACCTCGGCGCCGTTGTAGTCGATGGTCTCTTTGCCCAAAAAGATGAGGTCAAAGTTCTCCGAACGGGCGTACTGGGCGATTTGCCAGGCAGTAAAGGCCGAGGAGCGCGGGTCGGCATCGATGCGCACGGCCTCGTCGGCTCCGATGGCCAGCGCTTTGCGTATGGTAGTTTCGTTGGCGGCCGGCCCTACGTGAAGCACGACTACCGTTCCGCCTAAGGCCTCGCGCAGTTCACAGGCGCGCACCAGCGCGTACCATTCGTCGTAAGGGTTCATGATGAACGTCACACCGGTGCCGTCGTAGGCCGTCCCGTCCGGCGTAAAAGCGACGCGGGCCGTGGTGTCCGGTGTTTGACTGATGCAAACGAGCAATTTCATAAAAAACAGGCTAAATGCACACGAGGAAAAGAGACACTCCAGAAGGCGTTTGTCGGGACTTATCTTTGCTCCAAAGTGCGGCAAAGGTAACACGGGCTTTCTATACACCTGAGGCGTCTGCTCAACAAACGCCCTTTTGTTTCGTTCATGCACGTGATGAGTTCGCGTTTAGAACGGCTAATGTCCCTGTGGCAGGCAGATCCCGACGATGCTTTTCTCCTTTTTGCCATCGCCAAGGAGCACGAAAAGGCAGGGGATGACGCTCAAGCCCTCGAATGGTATTTGCGCTTGCGCGGCGCAGACCCGGCCTACGTGGGTCTCTATTACCATTTGGGAAGGCTGTACGAGCGCTTAGGCCATCGGACGGAGGCCCTGGAGACCTATCAAGCCGGCATGGTGGTGGCGCGCGAGGCGGGCGATGGGCATGCGTGGGCCGAGCTCAACGCCGCCTGCTCAACCCTGTATGCAGAAGATGCTTAAAACGACATCCCCCTTTCTTCTCTGCGGACTTGCCCTGCTGACGGTGGGTCTGCTGCCTAACTTTACCTGCCGGCGCAACGATGCGGAGCGAATTGTCCCGGCTACCGCGCCTTTATCGGTAGAAGCGCTGAAGCACCACCTGCACTCGGATGCTCTTCGACGCGTGCGCACCTTAGCGGCCCACGCGCGCCTGAGCATCGAAGGAGGCGATGTTGCCGCAGAGGCCAGCGCCAACCTCTTGTGGGTGCGCGACAGTGTCCTGTGGATGAATGTCAAAAAGTACGGCATGGAGATATCCCGCATCTTGGTGACGGCGGACTCTTTTTTCGTGCTCAACCGCATAGATAAAACGGCTCAAGTGGGTACGCGACAGGCCCTATTGCGGCAATATCACCTGCCTGAAGAACTGCCTTTGTTGCCTTATCTCTTGTTGGCGGAGGCTTGGCTGCCGCAGGAGGCCGCCTTACAAGCGAATATCAAAGACTCCTTGCATTGCCTTAGGGGCACTGCCGTCGGAGCCGTGATGGACTACTACATAGAAGAGGGCCGTTTTCGGCTGCGTCGCAGCACCTTTTTACAGCCGGAGCGCGGCCAATGGCTGTCGCAGCATTTTGCCCGCTTTCGCAAACTGCCTCGAGTAGGTGTTTTTTTCCCCTATTTTCGCCGGCTGGAACTGTTTAGCCCCGAAAGCGGCTATGTCCGCATAGACATTGATTTTACCCAGATAGATATCAACGTTGACAAACCTTTTCGTTTTGATATCCCAGACTATTATCAACGCATTTCGCCGTAGTAGTGTAGGGTGCCGCTCGGGAGGAATGGTAGGCGGGCTGATAATGGCACTGGCGGTCTCAGGTCTCGCCCAAAGCCGGCAGGAGCTGGAGGAAAAACGCAAGCGGTTGCTCCGCGAAATTGCCGTGACGAGTCAACTGTTAGAGAAGACGAGCCGGGATAAGGCCGCTGCACTGGACCACTACACCACCTTGCAAAAACAAATCGACCGTCGAGAACGCCTGATTCAAACGCTAACGGATGAGCTGGCTGCCGCCGAAGTGGCTATTGAGCGAAACGCGGCGGTGGTGGCCTCCCTGTCGCGAGATATCGAACTCATGCGGGCAGACTACGGTCGCACCGTGCGCCAGGCGTATCGCCGCAAGATGCTAACGAATCCACTTTTGTACCTCCTATCGGCCGATAATCTTAATCAGGCGTTTCGCCGCTGGCTTTTCCTGCGCAAGTACGACCGCTATCGAAAGGCTCAAGCACAGGCTATCGCCCAGACCCAACAGGCCCTCCAACAGCGCATCATTACCTTGGAGCACACGCGCCGTCAGCGCCAGGAGTTGTTGCAATCACTTCGGCAACAGCGCCAAACCCTTGAGACCGAGCTGCAGCAAAAAAAGCAGCTGTTCCAGAGCCTGAAAGCCGATGAGGACCGCCTGCGCGCCGAGCTCAAAAAGCAACAGGCCGGCCATGAAGCGCTCAATGCGGCTATAGAGCGCATTATACAAGAAGAAGTGCGCAAACAGGCGGCGGCAAAGAAAGAAGATGCTCTCCTTGCCACGGCACCGGTGGGCGCTGCTCCGGCCGGTGCGGCGGAAGAGCTGTTACCGACTTCTGCCGTGGAAGATGCCTTCACGCGCAACTTCCGCCACAGCCGCGGGCGTCTGCCCTGGCCTGTTCAGAGCGGATACGTTTCGCGCCGCTTCGGCCGCCAGAAACATCCCACTCTGCCCAATGTAGAGCTGGACAACAAAGGAATTGACATCCGAACGGAGGAAAACGCCTCCGTAAAGGCCGTATACGAAGGCCTGGTCTCCGGTGTCCAGTACGTGCCGGGTCATGAAAACACCGTCATTCTGCAGCACGGCGACTTTTACACCGTTTACAGCAACCTCAAGGAGGTAAGCGTTTCCAAAGGCACGCGCGTAAAGGCCGGTCAGGTGCTCGGCCGCGTGAGCGCCAATCCGATATCCAACGCCTACGAACTCCACTTTGAGGTGTGGTACAAAACCCAACGCCTCAATCCGAGTTATTGGATTAGACAACAGTAGCAGCGCTATGCAACCACCCTTCACACCAACCCAGGAGCGTGTAGACACTGCCCGACGCCTGCTCGAAAAGGTGTGCGACCCGGAAATACCGGTGCTCACCATCGCCGACTTGGGCATCCTGAGACAGGTAAACTGGCTGGAAGCCGAGCAAACCCTCGAGGTCGTCATCACTCCAACATACAGTGGCTGTCCGGCCATGGACGCCATCGAGGTCCACATCCGCTCCGTCCTCCAGGAAGGGGGATTCGAGCGCGTAAAGGTAACCTCTGTACTCAGCCCGGCTTGGACGACCGACTGGATCAGTTCCGAAGGACGCGAGAAGCTGCGCGCGTTTGGCATTGCTCCCCCCGCCGAGCCGACCGCCGACAAACAGGCCCTCTTAGGGCAGCCTCGTGTGCTCACCTGCCCACATTGCGGCTCTACCAACACGCAACTCATCGCGCCCTTTGCCTCTACGGCCTGTAAGGCGATGTTCCGCTGTTGTGACTGCCTGGAGCCCTTCGACTATTTTAAATGTCATTGAGCCCTATCCCGGCATTACCGATAAACGGTATTGTCTTTGACCATAGAGCAGCATTCGCTAATCTTTATTTTACTGAACTTCTTATGAGCACCAACAGTGCCCTCGGCCTCAGTCGCCAGGGCTTTAAAATCGGCAGCAGCGTCTTCGGCAACTACGGCGCGCAGGTCGGCTCCGTCCGACAACTGGTTCACGACGGCGATACGCTCAACGTACGCCTTCCCGGCAACATCGGCATGCGATTTTTGGGCATCGACTCGCCCGAGGTCAGTTTCCCTTTGCCGGGCTCTCCGTCTTTTGTCGCACTGAAAAACCCGAAGTGGGCCAATTTCTTTGCCTCCGGCAAGTGGAGAAAAGGCACCCAACTGCCCCAGCACCTCCTCGAACACTTGGAGCGCCGCTTGCAAGACCGGGCCGAAGTGGCCCATAACCATGCCTACCATGCCGAACGGGCCGAAAAAAGCCTGGAGGCGGCCATGCTGGCCGACTTGGAAAAAAGCCGGCGCCCGCCGGAGGAATACCGCTTGTTTATGGCCTTTGCCTTCGAGTTTCTCGACAGCTCGGGACGGCTGTTGGCCTACTTACACCCCGACGCCGCCAACTTCGACGACCTAGCCGAAGGCAGACAGCTCGCCGAGCGCAGCTACAACGAGCGCCAGCTGGAAGCCGGCACGGCACTGCCGTACTTCATCTGGCCGAACATCCAGCCGTTTTTGCGAGCCAATCCTTTTGCCCGGGAAAACTTGCACCCCGAGCAGTTTTGGAGAAACATCCAAAGCAGCAATAAGCTGAAAAAAGCCCGCAAGAGCGTACAGGCGGCCCGAAAAGCCCACAAGGGAGTATTCGACGCCACCAATCCACTGCTGTTGGAGCCCTTCGAGCTGCGCTTTATCAGCCGCCGCAGGTTGCCCGCCCGCCTGGTCATCGACTTGAGCAAACCCGGCTCGCGCTCTCTGTTGCCCGCCGAGTACTACTACCTCGTGTCGCACGCAGAGGACCGGCTGTTCGTACCCGCCGACTTTATCGCGCTGTTCGAAAGCGCCGGTTGGACGGTGGAGCGCTGACAAGCGGAAAGGGACACCCCCAAAGACCGACTGCCTCCGGTCAACGCACATCTCCGAAGGCCGGTGTGCGGCAACCGATGTATTGCCGGACGGAGGGCGATGCGCTCTGTTGCAGAGCAGTGAGGTTTCTCCACAAAAAAGGCCGGAGCCGCCTCACTCTGTGCGAGCGAAGCGGCTCCGAAAACCTAAAAGCGCGTTTTGTAAGCCGGCGTTGCTATTCTATCAGTACCAGTCGCTTGGCCACTACGCGACCGCTGCTGCGGACGCTTACGGTGAAGAGGCCGGGCGTAGCGCCGCTTTCGCGCAGGCTGACGGGCACCATCAAATCCGGTACGGCTTCGATCGTGCGCTCGTAGATGAGCTGCCCCGTGTCGTTGTGGATGGAGACCACTACGCGTTCACCGGCGAAGCTACCTAAGCCGATGAGTACTCGGTCGGTGGTCGGGTTGGGCTGCAAGGTGAGGATGCGGTCGTCGTCCCACCGCGGGGCTTGAGGCTTGGCGGCGTCGCGCTCTTCCACTTCCTCTGGGCTAATGGGCGGAGGCACCACCGTAATCACTTGCGTTGCGGTGGATGTATTGCCGCAGAGGTCGTCGGCCATCCACGTACGCGTGACGGTGTAGGGGGTCTCGCATCCACTGCCCGTAGGCGTGTTACCTAAGAAGGTGATGTGCACATAACCACCACACGCATCCGTAGCCGTCGGGGTACCCAAAGGAGGCAGCGGCTCGGTGCACAAGATGGTGACGTTGGCCGGAACCGATGTGAACACCGGCGGCGTAGTGTCGTCTACCTGGATGGTCTGCGTTGCCACCGTGCTGTTGCCGCACTGGTCCGTAGCCTTCCAGGTGCGTTTGATCTGATATTTATTCGGACACGAGCCGCTGATCGTCGTCTGACCCAGGTATTGCACCGTGACACTGCCGCAATTATCCGTAGCGGTCGCTGCCCCCACCGGAGGTACCGGGTCTGAACACTGAATGGTGACATTCGCCGGCACCGATGTGAAGACCGGCTTGGTAGTGTCGATCACCGTGATCACCTGTGAGGTAGAGCGAGTATTACCACAGTTGTCGGCGGCCACCCACCGGCGCGTGAGCGTATACTGATTCGGACAGGAGCCGTTTGTTGTCGTTTGGCCGATATAGGTGATGGCCACGACGTTGTCGCAGTTGTCGGTCGCAGTAGGTGTTCCAACGGGCGGAATGTTGTCGCATTGCACCGTGACATTTGCCGGCACACTGGTGAAGTTGGGCTTTTGTGTATCGATGACCGTAACGACACGGGTGGCCGTAGCCGTGTTGCCGCTGCCATCTTGAGCCGTCCACGTGTGAACGATCGTCTGGGCATCCGGGCATGATCCCGGAGTGGTCGTTGAGCCATTGTACGTTATCGTCACCGGTCCACAGGCATCCGTCGCCGTGGGTGTACCGGGCGCCGGAATGCTGTTGCACTGCACGGTTACATTCGCCGGTACGAAGGTGAACACCGGCGGTGTGTTGTCCACCTTGTTGACGATGAAGGTGCAAGTAGCCGTGTTTCCGTTTCCGTCGTTTGCCGTCAACGTAACGCTCATCGGTCCCACACCGCTAACGGCAGTCCCCGCCGGTGGGGCCTGGGTCACCGTTACGGTGGCGCAGTTGTCCGAAGTGGTAGCTAAGCCGGTATAGTTGGGCAAGGTGGCCGAGCAGGTAGGACTCAAGGTGAGCGTCTGAGTGGGCGGGCAGGTGATGGAAGGCGGCGTGTTGTCCTGCTTGTTGACGGTGAAGGAACAAGTAGCGGTGTTTCCGTTGCCGTCATCGGCCGTGAGGGTCACGGTCATGGCACCCACACCGCTGACGGTGGTTCCCGCCATTGGCGCCTGGTCCACGGTTACGGCGGCGCAGTTGTCGTCGGCCGTAGCCAGGCCGGTGTAGTCGGGCAGGACGGCCTCGCAGTCATCGTCCAGCGCGAGGTTTTGTGTGGCCGGGCAAGTGATGGAAGGCGGCGTGTTGTCCACTACGTCAACGGTGAAGGTGCACGTCGCGCTATTTCCGCTGTCGTCCGTTGCCGTAAGAGTCACCGTTATCGTTTGAGGGCCGCTGTAAGAGGTACTTATTGCGGGATCTTGTGTGACGGTAGGCGTGGTGCTGCAGTTGTCTGCAGCCGTTGCATCGTCGGTGTAGTCGGGTAGAGAGGCCGAGCAGAGGCCGTTTAAAGGCAGTGTCTGAGGTGAAGAGGGACAAGAAATCGTCGGTGCTTCGGTGTCGTTGACGGTGACGGTGAAGGTGCACGAAGTAGAATTTCCTGCGGCATCCGCAGCCGTGTAGGTGACCGTAGTGATACCGACGTTAAAGGTCAAAGATGTAGGGAATCCTGAGCCTGATAGCGTTGTTGCACCGGAGGTGCTATAGCCGGCGGTAGTTACGGCGCAGTTGTCGGAAGCCGTAGGTACAACCAAGGACACATCTTTAGAGCATAAACCGGGGGTATTGTTCGTCGTCGTGTTCGTGGGACATCCCGTCAGTGTCGGTGCTTCTATGTCGTTTACCGTAATGGTCAGCGTACAAGAAGCGCTATTGCCCGATATATCCACGGCGCTAAAGACAACCGTCGTAGTACCCGCCGGGAATAGACCCGAGACGTAATCACTAAAGTTAGACAGAGGTACCGGCGCTGCCGAGTGCGACGTGGAAGCTACTCCGCAGTTGTCGCTCCAGGTGGGCTTCGCTATCGTCAATAAACGGACACAGGAAGAGGGCGGCGTAGTATAGGTGTAGGCAGAACCACAAGTGTAGTTGTCAATGTCCGGGTCGGACGGACTGTCTGTTGAAGATACCGTCGGTGCTTCGGTGTCGTTGACGGTGACGGTGAAGGTGCAGGTGTGTGTGTTGCTGCTGGCATCGGTAGCGGTGACGGTGACGGTTGTGGTACCGAGGGGGAAGGTGCTACCGCTGGCGGGTGAGGCGGCACTGGAGACGCCCGGGCAGTTGTCGGAGGAAGGCGGCAGGGTGAAGGTCACCACGGCGGTGCACATTCCGGCGTCGTTGTTTTGGGTGATGTTAGCCGGGCAAGCGGCTGTTGGCGGTTCGGTGTCGTTGACGGTGACGGTGAAGGTGCAGGTGTGTGTGTTGCTGCTGGCATCGGTAGCGGTGACGGTGACGGTTGTGGTACCGAGGGGGAAGGTGCTACCGCTGGCGGGTGAGGCGGCACTG
>Ga0209101_1000019_pt1 | contig 134567 bp, 121 predicted proteins | sample ConPoolayeCmetaG_FD_185481 | JGI IMG/M metagenome (GOLD analysis project Ga0209101, IMG submission 185481) | Hot spring microbial mat communities from California, USA to study Microbial Dark Matter (Phase II) - Cone Pool mat layer C metaG... ... | reverse complement strand
CAAATCGGGGGGATGTACCGCGGCGACCGCTCCCGCAAAGAAACCCTGGTCGAGTTCGGCTTCCGCCTCCCCTCCGCTCTCGACAACCGGCCCCTGAGCTTCGAGGAATTTCTCGCGCGGATTCCGCAGGCCCTGTATGTCTCGGCCACCCCCGGCACCTGGGAGGTCGAGATGGCCCGGGGTCGGGTGGTGGAGCAGCTCATTCGGCCGACAGGGCTCATGGACCCGGAGGTCATCGTGCGGCCCGCGGGGCATCAGGTCGACGATCTCGTCGCGGAGATCCGTGCACGCATCGCCGAGGGCGAACGGGTCCTCGTGACGACCCTGACCAAAAAGATGGCCGAGGATCTGAGCGATTACCTCCAGGAGATCGGGATCAAGGTCCGCTGGATCCACGCCGACGTGGACACCATCGAGCGGACCGAGATCGTCCGCGATCTGCGCCGCGGGCTGTTCGATGTCCTGGTCGGCATCAACCTGCTGCGCGAAGGCCTCGATCTCCCGGAGGTCTCGCTGGTCGCCATTCTCGACGCCGACAAGGAGGGCTACCTCCGGAGCGAGCGTTCGTTGATCCAGACGATCGGCCGGGCGGCACGCAATGCGCGAGGCACGGTCATCATGTACGCGGACGCGGTGACGCAGTCGATGCGCCGGGCCATCGACGAAACCGCCCGGCGGCGCGCGGCGCAGGCCGCGTACAATGCCGCGCATGGCATCACGCCGCAGACGATTCGCAAAGCGATCGCGGAGGGGCTGGTGGCCGCCTGCGACGGCGATTGGGTGACCGTGCCTCTCGCCGCGGAGCGCGAAACGCTGGCAGCACCCGCCGATGCGAGTGGGTTGGCCCGTCGCATTGGCGAACTGCGTGCTGCGATGCGCGAGGCGGCCCGTCGCCTGGAGTTCGAGCGGGCGGCCTCCCTGCGCGACGAGATTCGGGCGCTCGAGGCCCGGCTGCTCGAGCTGCCGGTCGAAGACACGGACGCGGCGATCTCGTGAACGCGGGGATGACCGGGGACAGGCCGCTCGAGGGCCTCGACCGTGCTGCGCTGACTCTCGAGGATCGCCTCGCGCGCATCCCGACGGGCCCCGGCGTGTACCTGCTCAAGGACGCGGCGGGGCATGTCATCTACGTCGGGAAGGCGGTCAACCTTCGTCAACGCATCCGAAGCTACCTGCGTGGAGGCGACGAGCGGAGCCAGGTGCGGTTTCTGGTGGGGCGGCTGGCCGACTTCGAGACCCTGGTCACGGCGAGCGAGAAGGAGGCCCTGATTCTCGAGAACAACCTTATTAAGCAGTACAAGCCGCGCTACAACATCCGCCTCAAGGACGACAAGTCGTACGTTAGCGTCAAAGTCACGGTCCAGGAGCCGTGGCCGCGGGTGCTCGTCACCCGACGCATCGCGCGGGACGGGAGTCGGTGGTTCGGACCGTTTCACAGCGCCTCGGCGGTTCGCGACACCCTCGATACCATCCGCAAGATCTTTCCCCTGCGGACGTGTTCCGATGCCGTGTTTCGCAATCGTAGCCGACCCTGCATCGAATACGAGATCAAGCGCTGCCTCGCGCCATGTGTGCTGCCTGTCGACCGCGCCGCCTACGAGGAGCACCTGCGCCAGGCCATGCTCCTCCTCGAAGGTCGAAGCCGCGACGTCGTCGAGGCGTTGCGCCAACGCATGGCGGCCGCAGCGGAGGCGGAGCGCTTCGAAGAGGCCGCCCGGCTGCGAGATCAGCTGCGAGCGATCGAGAAGACCCAGGAGCGCCAGCTGGTCGTGGTGCACGGTGGCGGACACCGGGACGTCTTTGGTCTGTATCGGGAGGGGGGAGCGATCGAGGTCCAGGTGCTCTTCGTCCGCGACGGGACGCTCGTCTCGGCGCAGGGCTGGGGCCTCGACGACTGGGAGCTCCCCGATGCGGACGTGCTCGAGGCAGTGCTGACGCAGTTCTACCAGGCCACGGGGCGGGACGTCCCGGACGAGATTCTGGTCCCGGTGCCCATCTCGGACGCCGCGGTACGGGCGGAGTATCTGAGCGAGAAGCGCGGCCGCCGGGTGCGAATCGTGGTCCCCCGACGTGGAGACCGGCTCCGGCTCGTGGCGCTCGCGCAAGCCAACGCGCGCCAAGGGTTCAGCGAGCGGCGCGCCGCAGCTGCCGAGGGATTGCATCAGGTCGCGCAGTTGGGGGCGCGGCTTCGACTGCGGGTGTCGCCGCGGCGGATCGAGTGCGTCGACATTGCCACGTTCCAGGGGGCGGACACGGTCGGGGCGCTGGTCACCTTCGTGGACGGTCGCCCCTGGAAAGACGGGTATCGGCGATTCCGCATCCGCTCGGTGACCGGGACGGACGATTTCGCGTCGGTCGCCGAGGTGATCCGGCGTCGCTTCCGTGGCTCGGCAGCGGCCATGCCGGCCCCTGACCTGCTAGTGATCGACGGCGGGCTCGGCCAGCTCGAGGCAGCGCGCGCGGTGCTGACGGAGGTCGGGGCGCCCGAGCTCATGGTCATCGGGTTGGCCAAGGAGCGCGTGGCCCGGGACCCGCGGGCGCGGGAGATTCAGCGGCGCCCCGATCGAGTCTTCCTGCCAGGGCGCAAGAACCCGGTGGTGCTGCACCCGAATAGCGGTGCGTTGTTCTTGCTGCAGCGTGTCCGTGACGAAGCGCACCGGGTGGCGAACAGCTACCACCGCGCGCTGCGATCCCGGCAGCGGCTGCACTCCCGGCTCGATGCGATCGACGGTGTCGGGCCCCACCGCCGGCGGGCATTGCTGCGCGCCTTCGGCAGCCTGCGCGGGGTCGGGGATGCGGCCATCGCGGATCTTGTGCGGGTCGCCGGGATCACGCCGGCGATCGCCATGCGGATCAAGGAAACGTTGACGAGCTGAGCAGCTTCGGCGCTCACGCGTGCCCGCCCCTGAACGCTCATGATTGCAGGGGTGCAGGTATGGCTCGGTCTGGCCACGCTCGGTGCCGTGGCCGCGCAGCTCGTCCCTCCCGCGTCGCGGGTCTGGACGTGGCTGGGGATGGGCATGGCGGTGGCCGCCGGGGCTGCTGCGCGGCTGACAGGCCGCGCCTCGAGACGACGCGGAGAGCTCTCACGGGTCGCGACCGTGCTCGCCGCGGCAGGCGTCTGCTGGGGCGCGGCTGCGCTCGGGCAACTGCGGCTGCAGGCGATTGCCAGGCCGGTGCTCCCTGCTCGCCACGTGGCGCAGTTGACGCTGCCGCATCGCGGGGTAGTCGTCGGGAGCGTCCGCGGCCTTCCGGTCCGCCATCAGGGGCGGACGGTGGTCGTGCTCGAGGCCACGCGAGTCGACGACGTTGCTGTCGAGGGCCGAATCCGCGTTTCTATCTCGGCCAGTCTGAGGAAGCTCAGACCAGGCGATCGGCTGACGCTCCAGGCGACGCTGCGCAGACCTCGGGGATTTGCCAATCCGGGAAGCTTCGACTTGGTCGGCTACCTGGCCCGCCGTGGCATCCATGTGATCGGCAACGCTTCGCGCACAGCGCCCGTGCTGCGGTGCAGCCGGCCGGCAGGTACGATTGGGGTGCGCCTCGCCCGGTGGCGCCAGCGCCTAGTGCGGGCGATCGCGCGTGCCGTACCAGGGACCGAGGGGGCGGTGCTGGCAGCACTGGTCGTGGGGGACCAGCAGGCAATCCCGACCGCCCTGCGTGAGGCCTTCGCTCGCACCGGGGTCGTGCACGTCCTCTCGGTCTCCGGTCTGCACGTGGCCGTCGTCGCCACGGTGGTCTTCGGGCTGTCGCGCTGGATGCTTGCCTGGAGCACCTGGGTCGTTCGAGCCCTTGACCTGCGGGCGCTGGCGGCTGCGGCCACCGTGGTCCCCGTGGCTGCCTACGCCGCGCTGGCGGGTTTCGAGGTCGCGACAGTGCGCGCGGCGCTGATGGCGGCCGCCGGTGCCTGCGCCACGATCGCTGCACGCCCGGTCGACGTGCTGCGGACGCTCGCCTTGGCAGCGCTGGTCCTCGCCCTCGCCTGGCCGGGTGCCCCCCAAGAGATCAGCTTTCAACTCTCGTTTGCATCGGTGCTGGCCATCGTCCTGGCAGTGCGCCGCCTGGCTCCCGAGCCAGTGATCGGCTGGCGGAGCCGGCTCCGCCTCGCCGCCATCGTCTCGCTGGCCGCTGCACTCGGCACGGCGCCCATTGGCGCACTCCACTTCAATCAAGTGTCCCTGATTGGCCCCGTCGTCAATCCGCTCGTCATCCCCCTCTTCGGCGCGGTGGTCGTCGTGCTCGGGCTTGGCGCCGCCGCAATCGAGCCGTTCGTCCCCTCCGTTGCCGCGTTCGGGTTCAGCCTGGCGGGCGGACTGCTCCGACCAGGGATCGCGGTCGTGGAGTGGCTCGGGCGGTGGGCGGGCGCGGCGCTGCGGGTGCCGGCGCCGAGCCCGTTCGAGCTCTGCCTGCTCGCCGTACTCTTCCTGGCGCCATTGACGCTGCGCGGTCGGCTCCTACGGCTCGCCCTGGGGATCGGCGTGTTCGGCCTCGTCCTCGATGTCGGCTCCTGGATTCACGAACGTCAGGCCTCCGCCCGCCTTCGGGTGACCTTCCTGGACGTGGGGCAGGGGGATGCGGCCGTGGCCGAGCTGCCCGGCGGGGCGGTACTCGTGATCGATGGCGGAGGCTTCCCCGGCAGCGACTTCGACACCGGCGCGGCAGTCGTCCTGCCATTTCTGGCGACGCGGAAGATCCTGCGCGTGGACGCCGTCGTGATGTCGCACCCCCATCCGGATCATTTCGCCGGCCTCGCGAGCCTCCTGCCCCATGCCCGGGAGCTTTGGTGGAGCGGGCGCCCGGGAATCGGAGCCCAGTGGTCGCGCTTCGAGACAGCCTTGCAACGACATCGCGGCACGCAGCGGGTGCTGACGGCAGGACTGGTGCTTCCCGGCTTCGCGCGGAGCGTCCGCGTCCTGCATCCTCCGGCGACCTGGAGGGCGCCGGGCGTGAACGATGGATCGATCGTGCTCGCGCTCGACGTTGGCGCCACCAGCGTTCTCCTGACGGGCGACATCGAGGCGCGTGCGGAGGCGGCGCTGCTGGGCTCGGGGGTCGGATTGTCCCCCGCAGCCGTGCTCAAGGTGCCACATCACGGGAGTCGGACGTCCAGCGGGACCGCCTGGCTCGCTCGCGTCAGGCCCGCGGTCGCGGTGATCTCCGTGGGGGCGGACAACACCTACGGGCTGCCCGCGCCGGAGGTGGAGCAGCGCTACCGCAAGGCCGGTGCGTGCGTGCTGCGGACCGATCGCTGCGGGGCCATCACCGTGGAGAGCGACGGGACCGGTTTCCGCGTCGAGAGCTGGCTTGGGTGTACATGTCCCGCCAGGGTCAGGCCGCGGGACTGAGCTTGTGCTTGAGCGCGTACATGACCAGGCCGACGCGATCCCGGACGCCGAGCTTCTGGAAGATGTTCGTCAGGTGGGTCTTCACGGTGCGCTCGCTGATCATGAGCGTGGCCCCGACTTCCTTGTTCTTGTAGCCCGAGGCCACGAGCCGCACGATCTCCAGCTCCCGTTCGGTCAGCCCGTTGTCCTCGCGCGCGCTGGTCGCATCGCTCTCGAAGCGCGTCAGCTCGGAGGCCAGTGCATCGCTCATGCGGGGATCCATCCACAGCTGCCCTGTGCACACCGTGCGAATGGCTTGGATGAGCGTCTGCCGCGCGGAATCCTTGAGCACGACGCCCTTCGCGCCCAGCCGGAAGGCGCGCACGTGCTCCTCACGATCGTCGCTCGCGGTAAGCACGAGCACCTGGGTAGTCGGGCAGATCTTCAGGACCGCCGGGATGGCATCGAGCCCGCTGCCTTGCGGCATGCGGATGTCGAGCAGCAGCAGGTCCGGTCGGGTCTGCCACACCAGCTCGACGATGTCCTCCGCATTGTCGACATCCGCCACGACCTCGATGTCCTCTTCGGTCTCGAGGATGGTGCGCAGACCTTCGCGGAACAAGGTGTGGTCGTCGACGATGAGCAGTCGACGCTTGCGAGGCGAAATCATTGGCGGGACTCCTCTGTGTTTCGATGGGACGAGGGCGAGGGACCGTCACCGAGGGGGATGAGCAAGGACACCTCGGTCCCCTCGCCGGGTCGGCTCCAGACGGCGAGCGAGCCGCCGAGCGCAGCGGTTCGCTCGCGGATCGACCACGGGGCATCGCTCGGGCGGAGAAAACCGTCAGCATCGATGGCCCGGTGCCCGTTCAGGAATCCCCGGCCGTTGTCCCGAACGACGAGGTAGAGATGCGAGGGGCGTGCGGCGAGCTTGACCACGGCCTGCGTGGCTCCGCCGTGGCGGACGGCGTTATGGAGCGCTTCGCGGATGATCTGCGTCAGCTCGTAGGCGGTGGCAGCTGGCAGCCCCGGGTCCTGGGACGGGCGCGAGAGGTGCACGCGCAAGCGTTGGCGGATCGCGAACTCCGCAGCCAGGCGGTCGAGCGTCGTGCCCAGGTCGCTGGCTTGGCGGCTCGCGCTGCGCAGGACCGTAAGGTAGTGCCGCACTTCGCGGTAGCCGCTGTCGACGGCAGCGTGCAGGTCCTCGAGCGCTTTCGGGACGCGACGGGGATCCTTCTGCAGGAGGAGTCGTGTCGCTTCCACCCGCAGGTCGATGCCGGCCAGAGCCTGGATGAAGCCGTCGTGCAGATCGCGCGCGATGCGGGCCCGCTCCTCGAGCACGGCGAGTTCCTCGGCCTTCATCTGCAGGCGTCTTCGCTCGAAGGCCGCGGCGGCTTGCCCCGCCACCAGGAGCAGGAATTCGAGATCGTCGCGCGTGAATTTGCGGCGGGTCGTGCGGCCGACGATGACCCGGCCGCGCAGCTCCCGTTCGATCAAGATCGGCACCACGAGCAAGGCTTGCGCCCCCGCAGCGGGCAGCGCCAGGTCCACCGGGATGGGCCGCCGCTGGAGCCCGCCTGTCACGAGGTCGTAGCAGAGCGCACTCCGCCGTGCCGGCCGCAGGTCGTTGGCGAAGAAAGCCTCCGTGTCCCCGCAGAAGGGCAAGGGGTAGGGCGGTCGCTCCGCGATGCGCAGGGCCAGCCGGACGCGCTGGGGGGGGCCGGTCACGGTCCAGCAGAACCAGCGGCCGCTCTCGGGGTCGCGCAGGAGGAGCACGCCGACCTGGGCATGCAGAAACCGCAAGGTACGCCGCACGAGCCGGGCGAGCACGAGGGGGTGCTGACTCTGGCGGCGGACGCCGGTCGTGAGGTCGAGCATGAAAGCCAGCTTCCGCTTCGAGCGGCGCTCGTGCTCGCCGAGATATCCGAGCAGGTAGCCCACGCCAAGCAGGTAGAGGGGGCGGATGAGGTGCGTGCGGTTGAAGGCGAAGGAGTCTGGGCCGATCACCGGGCCGACGAGAAAGGCCAACACAGGGTAGAGAACGGCGAGCACGACGGTGACCGGGATCGCACCGGAGAGACCCCACCGGACACTGGCGCTGGCGATCACGAAGACGTGCAGCAAGAAGAAGGGACTGGGACCACGCTCGGTGAACACCGTAATGACCGAGATCCAGGCGATGTCGACGATGGTCGTCGCCAGGCCCAGGCGTTCCTGCGGAAGCGAGTCCCTGCGCAGAAGAAGGAAGAGGACGACCGCGAAGAGGCCGTACGAGACGAGAATCCCGTACGCGACGGACGGCCACACCGAGGGCTGTTTCGGGTCCAACAGCACGACGGAGAACGTGCCGAGGGCCAGAAGAATGCGGCAGAACGCCACGACGCGCTCGGTCCGAGCGAACGACTCGAGAGGCGCGGGCCGAGCGGCGAGTCGTGACCGATGCTGGGGCTGCAGGCGCATCGCGAACCGAGCTTCGGGTCGAGCAACCCCTGTGCCACGAGTGCGCTGGCCGGAATGCCGACCCGAACCCGACAATGAAGCAGGAGTGCACGACTGAGGAGGCAGGGCAAGACCCATGTGACGTCTGGGCAAGCCAAGCGCAAGTCGGCGTCGCGACATTGACTTGCAGCGAGGGGTTCCGTACCGTCGTCGCCATGGAGGCGACACCGCAGGAGCCGCACATCGAGCTCACCCCGTACGCGGTCGAGATGGTGAAGAAGGTCCGGGCCAAGGAAGGCCTCGACGAACGCCATGCCCTGCGCGTTGCCGTCGTCGGCGGCGGGTGCTCGGGCTTCAGTTACCAGCTGGAATTCGACGACACGGCGCAGGAGGGGGACCTGGTCGTGGAATTCGACGGGGTGCAGGTGCGCGTCGATCCGACGAGCCTGCAGTACATCGACGGGTTGCGCATCGACTACGTGTCGAGCCTGCACGGCGGAGGCTTCAAGTTTTCTAACCCACGCGCCACCCATACCTGTGGCTGTGGGTCGTCCTTTTCCGCCTGACGGCCGCGCGTGCCAGCCGCGCCCTCGGCGCGCTTCGCGCATCTCGCCTTCGACCTCGACGGGACACTGGTCGATACGAGCGAGGACATCGCCGCTGCGTTGAATGTCGCGCTGACGGCCGTCGGGCGCGATCCCCTGCCCGTTGGCGACGTCGTCCGTCACGTCGGCGAGGGTGCTCGCCGCCTGGTGGAGCGGGCTCTGGCCACTGCTGATCGTGCGTTGGTCGATCGCGCGACCGCGCTCTTTCTCGACCATTACGCGCGGCACCTGCTGGACGTCTCGCGGCCGTATCCGGGCATCGTCGAGGCTCTGGCGGCACTGGTGGAGGCCGGGAGCCTGTGCACCGTCCTATCGAACAAGCCCGAATCGCTGGCGCGGGCGATCGTGAGCGGCCTGGGGCTGTCGGGGTTCTTCGTGGCCGTCATCGGTGGCGATTCGCTTCCCGTGCGAAAGCCCGATCCCCGGGGGCTGTGGGAACTCTGCACCCTGGTCGGGGTGCCGTCCGCCGCGACGCTCGTGGTGGGGGATTCGCTCATCGACGCCGCGACCGCTCGCGCGGCGGGTGCCGCGTTCTGTGGCGTCGCCTGGGGCTTCGGACGGGACGCCCTCGAGCAGGCAGCGATCGCACCCCTGCTCCAGCGACCGGGCGATCTCGTCACCTTCGTCGCAGGGGAGCGGCCCGCGGATGGCGCTCAGGTCGGGAGGGCGGGCAGCGGCGCCGCCAGAAGCGAGGCATAAAGCGCTCGGTACGCTCGTGCCGCTCGTGCCCAGGAGAAATCGCTTTCCATCCCGTTGCGCTGGAGGCGATGCCACGCCTGCCGGCGGCGGTACACGGCGAGGGCGCGTCCAATGGCGGCCGCGAGCGCATCCGCGCTGTCAGGGGAGAATTTGAAGCCGGTTCCGGACCCCCGGACCTCGTCCCATTCGGCGACCGTGTCGTCCAGCCCGCCCGTCGCGTGAACGATCGGGACGACCCCGTACCGCATGGCATGCATTTGCGCGAGGCCGCACGGTTCGTAGCGCGAGGGCATCAGGAAGCCATCGGCTGCCCCGAGCAGCCGATGCGCCAGGCCCTCGTCGAAGCCGAAGTGGAGGGCGACCCGCCGGGGCGAATTCTCAGCGAGGCCTCGGAGCGAGCGCTCCAGGGCCGGGTCGCCACTGCCGAGAACCGCGAGCTGGACGGCCGCGGTTGCGAGAAAGGGCGGGATCGTGTCCACGACCAGGTCGATGCCCTTCTGGACGACGAGACGGCTAATCACGGCGAACAGGACCTCCTGTGGACGAGGCTCCAGTCCGAGCTCCTGTTGCAGCGCAGCCTTGCAGCGCGCTTTCCCGTCGAGCCGGTCAGCGCTGTAGCGCGCAGGCAGCAGGGGGTCGGTTGCCGGATTCCAGACGTCGGTGTCGATACCGTTGGTGATCCCGACGAGCCGGTCGGCGCGGGCGCGCAGCACGCCGTCGAGCCCCTCGCCGAGCTCGGGCCTTTGGATCTCGCGGGCATAACGCGGGCTCACCGTGGTGAGCGCATCGGCGAAAACCAGGGCGGCCTTGAGGAAGTTGATGTCGCCCCAGAACTCCAGCCATTGCGGCGTGAACCAGCGACGGTCGAGGTTCAGGAGGTGCCAGTCGGCTGCCCAGAAGCGGCCCTGGTAGGCGAGATTGTGGATCGTGTGGACGCATCGCACGGCGCGCAGGGTGGGATACAGCTCGGGGTTGGCACGCAAGAAGGCCGGGGCCAGCGCCGTCTGCCAGTCGTGGGTATGCAGTATTTGCGGTGGGGTTTCCCAGCTGCGCAGCCATTCCAGCGCTGCCCGGCAGAACACGACGAAGCGTTCCGCATTGTCAGGGTAGTCACCCGTGCGCGTGCCATAGAGGCCGGGCCGATCGAAGTAGCGTGGGGCGGCGAGCAGCAGCGTGGCCACCGGGGCCTTCATCACCTCCAGCACGTCGACGGGCTCGGTGCGGGCCGAGACGGGTGCCCACAGCCGTCCGCGGTGGTGAAGCGCAGCGCCGGCCCGGACCAGTGCCTCGCGATAGGCGGGAAGGATTAGCGTAATCCCGACACCATCCTGCGCGAGGGCGCGGGGCAGGGCCCCGAGCACATCGGCGAGACCTCCCGTCTTGGCCCACGGTTGAGCCTCCGACGCGAGCATGACGACGTGCATCACTCGGGGGCTTCGCGCAGAAAACGCGCCGCGTCCTCCGGGGGGACCGGGTTGAGATGAAAGCCGCTGCCGTTCTGGAACATCGGCGCCGCGAGCGGCAGCCGCGGCGTGATCTCCAGATGCCAGTGGAAGTAGGGGCTTTCGACCTCGGCGAAGGGAGCCGTGTGGAGCACCAGGTTGTAGGCCGGATCGGCCAGGGTGGCGTGGAGCTTGCGCAGCACCCCGTGCAGCACGCGCGCAACATCCCGCTGCTCGACAGCGCCCGCGTTCTCGAAGGCCGCCATGTGTCGGCGCGGAAGCACCCAGACCTCGAAGGGAAAGCGAGCGGCGAACGGGGCGAAGGCGATCGTGTGGTCGCTCTCGACGACGACTCGGGTCTGCTCTTCGCTCTCCTGATTGACCATGTCGCAGAAGAGACAGCGCTCCCGATAGTCGTGGTAGGCGCGCGCATGGTGGAGCTCGTCGCTCAGCCGCTGGGGCGGCGTCGGTGTCGCGAGGAGCTGGGAGTGCGCGTGGCCGATGGCGGCGCCTGCGGCTGCCCCGTGGGACTTGAAGATGACGATGGCGCGGAAGCGCTGGTCGCGCTTCAGATCGACGATGCGCTCGCGCCAGGCGCGGACGACGTCCTCGACGGCGGCGACCGGGAGGCTGGCGAGGGTGTCGTCGTGCCTCGGGGATTCGACGATGACCTCGTGGGCACCGATGCCATTCATGACGTCGTAGAGCCCGTGGCCGCGCCGTTCGAGGTCGCCTTCGATGCGGAGGGCAGGAAACTTGTTCGGAACGACCCGAACGCGCCAGGGAGTGCCTGGTCCGTCCCGCCAGGCGAGCAGCTCTGGGGGCGTCTCCGCCTCGTGGCCCGCGCAGAACATGCAGCTGGCCCCGCGCCGGCGCGGTCGACGCCGGCCGTGAAAATCGCTCGGTCGTTGCGGCCGCTCGGTCCCGATGATGACCCACCGGCCGAGAATGGGGTCCTTGCGCAGCTCTGGCATGATTCAGGGATGGAGGCAGGGAGCGAAGGCGACGGCCCTCGAGAACGTTCTGGAGTCAGCCCGCTGCGGCTTTCGCTGGCGCTGCGACCGGCGGGGCCAGCGCCGCAGCCAGGACCTCGTCGATCGTTTCGACGAAGACGAAATGTAGCTGGTCCCGGATGGCCGGCGGGACATCCTCGAGATCCTTGGCGTTGCGTTTGGGCAGGATCACGGTTTCGATGCCCGCGCGGCGTGCCGCGAGCACCTTCTCCTTGATGCCCCCGACGGGAAGCACCTTGCCGCGCAGCGTGATCTCGCCTGTCATCGCCAGCAGGGGGCGCACCGGGCGATCGGTCAGCAGCGAGGTGAGGGCCGTGGCGATCGTCACGCCCGCCGAGGGGCCATCCTTGGGAATGGCGCCGGCCGGCACGTGCAGGTGCAGATCCGAGGTCTCGAAAAAATCGCCGGGAATGCCCAGGGACTCGGCGCGGGAGCGGACCCAGGAGAGCGCGGCCTGAGCGGATTCCTTCATGACTTCGCCGAGCGAGCCGGTCAGCGTGAGGCCTTTCTTCCCCGCCATGCGCGTGGCCTCGATGAAGAGGATGTCTCCGCCGTTCGGCGTCCAGGCGAGACCGACCGCCACGCCGGGCTCGTTGGCGCGATCGGCGACCTCCGAGAAGAACCGCTCCGGGCCCAGCAGCTCGCGCACCAGCGCTGGCGTACACGTCACCGGCTCCGTCCGCCCCTCGGTGACCGCACGCGCGATCTTGCGGCATACGCGACCGATTTCCCGTTCGAGGTTCCGCAGCCCGGCTTCGCGGGTATACTCGCGAATGATCTTCACGATCGCTGCGTCCTCGAAAGTCAGCTGTGCGGCCGACAGGCCATTTTCCACGAGCTGCTTCGGAATGACATGCCGACGGGCGATCTCGAGCTTTTCCTCTTCGGTGTATCCCGCGAGTTCGATGACCTCCATGCGGTCGCGGAGCGGAGGCGGGATGGTGTCGAGGATGTTGGCCGTCGTGACGAACATGACCTTCGAAAGATCGAAGGGCACATCGAGGTAGTGATCCTGGAAGGTCGCGTTCTGCTCCGGGTCGAGCACCTCGAGAAGCGCGGACGCCGGATCGCCGCGAAAATCGGCCCCGAGCTTGTCGATCTCGTCGAGCATGAACAGGGGGTTGTTCGAGCCCGCATTGCGCAGGTTCTGCACGATGCGGCCGGGAAGCGCCCCGATGTACGTCCGGCGGTGGCCACGGATCTCGGCCTCGTCCCGCATGCCGCCCAGCGACATGCGCACGAAGCGCCGTCCCATGGCTCGGGCGATCGAGCGGCCGAGCGAGGTCTTCCCCACGCCAGGTGGACCGGCAAAGCAGAGAATGGGTCCCTTGGGGTCCTTACGGAGCTTGCGGACCGCCAGGTATTCGAGGATGCGGTCCTTGATCTTCTCGAGGTCGAAATGGTCCTCGTCGAGCACCTGCCGGGCGTGGTGCAGATCGAGGTTGTCCTCCGTGGAGACGGCCCAGGGCAGAGCCGCGAGCCACTCAAGGTAGGTGCGAACGACACTGTGCTCGGCGGACTCGGGGGGGATGATCTTCAGCCGCTCGAACTCGTGATCGGCGGCCTTGCGCGCCTCCGGCGGTAAGTTGGCTGCCTCGAGCTTCTGCCGCAGCTCGTCGAGCTCGGCGGTCCGAGCGTCGCCCTCGCCGAGCTCGCGCTGGATGGCCTTGAGCTGTTGGCGAAGGTAAAACTCTTTTTGGTTCTTGTTGAGCTCCGACTGCACCTGGGACTGGATCTTGTGTCCGAGCTCGAGAAGCTCGATTTCGCGCGCGAGAATCGCCGTCAGCCGTTCGATGCGCGCCCGCACGTCGAGACTCGCGAGCAGCTCCTGCTTCTCTTCGAGGGAAATGTTCAGGTTCGATGCGATGAGATCGCACACCTTGCCCGCATCCTTGATGTTCATCACCACGACCTGGAGCTCGTCCGGCAGGTACGGGATCATGGAGACGAACTTGGCGAAGAGGTTCACCATGTGGGCCTGCATGGCCTCGAGCTCGGGAGATCGTTCCACGACGTCGTGGAGCTGCCGCACGCGGGCGCGGAGAAAGGGCTCGCGCTGCGTCCACTCGATCACCTCGATCCGGCGCAGCCCCTGGACGAGGATGCGGACGCTCCCGTCCGGATACTTGAGCATTTTCAGGATCCGGCCAGCGGTGCCGCGGGCGTAGAGGTCACCCGGGGCCGGCGACTCGTCTTCCGGGCTTTTCTGCGAGACCAGGCCGAGGGTGCGGTCCCCGCCGAGGCAGTGCTCGACGAGTCGCAGCGAGGCGCTCCGGGAGATCATCAGGGGCACGATCGCCGAGGGGAAGATGACCACGCCACGCAGCGGGAGAATGGGGAGCTCGTCCGGGACGACGACACCGCTGACGTCCTCGTCGAACCCGATGAAGCGTTGCTCCTCGGAGGCTTCTCTCGTCTCGTGCTCTGCGAGCGGTTCGTCGTCGGCCATGGGATGCGAGCGCGGGGCCTGTCGCCCCCCGCCTGCAGCGGACTCTAACGCAGGGTCCCCCCCGCGACAAGGCGCAGCGGGAGCGTTCCTCGACTGGGCCGGTGGCGCGCGCTAGCCTGGGCGCCGGCCATGGGCAGCTATCGTGGCGTGCTGTTCGATCTCTTCGGGACGTTGATCGGCGTCGATGCGCAGCGCCTTCCCGAAGTGGTGATCGGCGATCGCGCGTTCCGGAGCACGCTGGGGGGCCTCGGCGAGCTCTTTGCTGAGGTGCTTCCTGGGGTTGCCATGGCCGACATCTGGCAGGCCGTCACCACGGCGAGCGACGAGCTGGCGCAGGCGCGGAGCTGGGATCACCTCGAGCTGCCCTCGCGGGAGCGGTTTCGCCGCGCCTTGGTGCTCCTCGGCTGCGACGAGTCCCGCTGCCGGGAAGCAGCGGTGCTGCTCTCGCGTGCGCACCTCAGGCTCATTGCGGCGGCTACGGTGTTTCCGGAAGCGCACGCGGCCCTGCTGGGTGCGGTCCGTGCGCGATACCGCGTTGCGGTCGTGAGCAACTTCGACGACACCGCGACCGGCTACGAGATCCTGCGTCGGCACGGGATTCTCGACGCCGTCGACACGGTCGTAATCTCGGAAGCCTTCGGCCTGCGCAAGCCGCACCCCGCGCTGTTGCGGGTTCCCTTGCGAGAACTCGGGTTGACGGCGGGGGAGGCGCTCCTTGTCGGCGACACGGTGAGCGAGGACGTGGCCGCAGCCCACGCCGTCGGGATGGATGCGGTGTGGATCGATGGCCGCGGCACGGGCCTTCCCGCCGCGGTGTCGGTGGCTCCCCGATGGACCATTCGGGCCTTGCCGGAGCTGGCCCCCATTCTTGGCCTTGGCTGAAGAACGCCGCCGAGCGGCCTCAGAGACGCCGGGGCGACGATCCACCGCTCGCGCCGCGTTTCAAGCGTTTGCGGAGCAGTGGAATGGCGTTGATTTTCAGCGCACGCAGGAGGTCCCAATAGATGCCCCGCGGCCGGGGATGCGCAGGACGGGTGGCGATGACCTCGGTCGGTGTCACGAGGAAGTCCACCGGCAGGTCGTGGGGAAGCATCGCGATGCGTTCCCCGAGAATCTGCGCCGGATGGACGGTGGTAAGGATGGGCGTCGATTCCCGCACCTTCCCCTCCTCCCGCAGGATGCCGTATTCGAGGTCGCAGAAGCCGCCGCCCTTTCCGACACGTGCGCCGTCCCGCGCCACGCCCACGGAACCGCACACCACGAGGTCGATCGGTCGCATCTCGCGCGGCGAGACCGGACGGCCCCAGCGACAGGCGCCGGCGACGCTCGCGGCAGCCGTCGCGCGTCCGCCGAAACGCTGGGGATCGATCTCGATGAAACACTTCTCGCTGCGCAGGCGGGGGACGGCGAGATAGACGATCTTGCCTTCCTGGAGCGCCAGACGCCGCACCGGCCGCTGGGGTGCATCGGGATTGACCTTGACGACCAGCGCCCGGCGCCAGACGGCCATCTCGCGCAGCAGGAGCGCCGCCTGTTCCGCCCCCACGAAGTTCGGGATCCGTCCAGGGCCGAACGGGAAGCGGCCGATGCCCTCCCGCTCGATGGTCCTCCAGACTTTCTGGCGGATCTCCGCCTTCGTCATGCCGCATCGACCCTGGCGAATCGTCCGATAGCGTGTCGGTACTATAGCCCCGGTGAGGGTGTCAATTGAGAGCGTAGCACGAGACTCTCTCGAGCGAGGCGGCGGGCAAAGACGAGGAAGCCCGTGTGAGCGACCATGCGATGCTGCGGACGCACGCTGCGCGGGCCAACGTGCCAGTGGCGCAGCAGCGTCTCCAGGGTCTCGTCCGCCCCGAATGCGTCGTGTGCGCGCAGGGCATCGACGAGGGTCTTCACCTGGAGGGCCGTCGGAAGGAAGCAGGCGAGGACGCCCCCAGGTCGCAGCGCCTGCGCCGCCGCCGCCAGCAGCCCCCACGGCTCGGGCAGGTCGACCACGAGCGCGTCGACGTCGCGCTCTTCCAGTCCGCCATGCGCGTCGGCCACTCGCACCCTCCAGTTCGCGGCCGGTCCGTGATGGCGTTCCACCGTCGCCCTGGCCCGTTCGGCGAAATCCGCGCGCAGCTCGTACGAGACGAGGTGACCCGTCGGACCGACGGCCCGGAGCAGCGCCAAGGTCGTGGCGCCCGCCCCGATCCCCACCTCGATGACGGTGTCCCCAGGGCGAATGTCCGCCCAGAGCAGGAGGGGGCCGATGTCCTTGGGGAAGATGGGCTGCGCTGCGCGGGGCAGGCTCGGAATCAGCTGGGCGTATGTCGGACGCAGCACGAGGAGCCGCTCGCCGGAGGGCATCTCGATTCGCACACCCTCTTCGCGGCCGATCAGCAGATCGGCTGCGATCGGCGTCCCGCGGACGGCGATGCGACCACCCCGACGCAACGTGCGCAGATACGTCCGTTCCTTCCGATCGACGAGGACGATGGCCTCGCGGTCGCGCAGCAGAGCGGAGCGGCCATGCATCGCGGGCACGCTAGCAGCCGCCTGGGGACCAGTCACGCCGCGCTCGGGCCGCCGGCCGGCGCGAGCACGCGCAGGAGGCGGCAGTGCGCGCAAAGCTCGTCGAAGGCTGGCATGCCGCAGCGCGTGCAGCTTCGCGGCGGGGCGCCGTCGGCCGGCTCGCTGGCGGCGAAGAGCGGCTGCGCGCTGCGGAAGAACTCCCGCACGAACGCGAGCTTGGTGCCCGGGCTGCCGGCCTCGATGCGGTCGAGAGCCTCCTTGTAGAGGAGCTGCGTGGCGCCTTCCGCATAGGGGCATTCCTCCACGACGTAGTCGATGCCTCGCAGAAAGGCATACGCCGCGGTTTCGTATTCGCTGACGAGGACCAGCGGTCGGATCTTGCGCACCTGGGTCGGATGGCGCGGATCGAGCACCGGGCGCTGGCGCGCCAGGTGCGTCGTCTGCCAGCGCAGCAGGTTGCCGAGCAGGCGCGCCGCCTCGTCGTCGAGGTTGTGTCCCGTGGCGAGGATCGCAAAGCCGTGCACATGCGCGACCCGATCGAAGGCGTACCGCTTCAAGGTCCCGCAGGCCGAGCATGGAGCCCGGCGGGTGGTCGACGCGACCTCGGGGATCGCCAGACCTTCGTCCGCCAGGTCGTGAACGAGGAGCGGCAGTCCCCGATCCCGGGCGAAGCGCTCGACCTTCTCGCGCGAGGTGGCCGAGTAACCGCCGATCCCCTGCGCCACATGGAGCCCACTGGTGCGATAGCCCAGGGTGACCAAGGCATCCCAGAGCGCCAGGCTGTCCTTTCCCCCCGAGACGGCAACGAGCACCTGGTCGTCGCGGGTGCACATCCGCCCGCTCGTCAGCGTGCGCTCCACCTGCCGCTGGAACCAGGGGATGTAGCAAGCGCGGCAGAAGGCGGCGTTGTGCGCCCGCAGGTACACCTCCGGCCTGGCTCGGCAGCGGACGCACCTCATGCGTTTCCCCCGGAGATGACCCGGCGGACCTCGATCTCGTCGTCGTCCTCCACGGTGTCTCCCTCGAGCAGGAGGACATCGCGGCGGATGACCATCGCTGTGCCCGGCAGGACGCCGAGCTCTCGGAGCAGCGCGGCCACGGTGCGCCGGCCCGAGAGCTCCACCGTCCGGTGCGGGGGGTGGAGGTGCACGCGCATGCGAAGGCTCGACAGTCGCGCTACCACGGGTGTCCTGCCCGCTCAAGGCGATCCTGCGCCTTGACAGGTTGTGGGGCCCTCCGTACAACCAACGCAGCACGTATCCGCCTCCGGGCGGATCTCGCCGCCGCGAGGCGAACCGGGGCCCATCATGGCAGAGAAGAAGGCGAAGACCGCAGAGAAGGCGGGCGCCGCTCAGCAGAAGGTGCTGTGTCCATCGTGCGGCGCCGAGGCGCGCGTCGTGCAGTATGCAGGCTTTGGCCCGCGCGGATTCTTCTGGGTGTGCGAGAAGAACTGCGGTTACAGCCGCCGCACAAAATAGGGGAGGACTCGCGAGCGATGGCGCGAGCGCGGAAACCACAGAAGGCCGCTCCCAAGAGCCGGCGTACGGCATTGCTTGACGAGGAGGAGGAGCGGAGCGAGGAGACCGAAGAGGAGCTCCCAAAAGACGAGGCCGGACGGCGCAAGATCAAGCGGCAGTACGAGGAGCTGCTCGGCATTCGCATCGAGAAGCTGAAGGGACGGATCCTCAACCGGGAACGGATCAACAAGACCATCGAGGGGATCTACTTCATCTGTATCGCCTGCAAGAAGGTCTGCCATAACCTTGACGAGGGCCTCGTCGAGGACACGAACAACGTGGCCAACATGTGCCGTGCCTGTGCCAGCGCGAAAGACAAGGAGCCGTCGCAACCCCGCGGAGGGAAGGGGAAGAGCGCGGCGTAGCGGTCGCGATCCGTGCGCGGGCTCGGGCCTCAGGAGAGCAGCGCTGCCAGGTCGGCGGGCAAGGGCGAGCGCACGCTGAGGAGCGGACGGCCAGGCGCGGCGATCGTGAGCGCGCTCGCATGGAGGGCATGGCGGCCGGGAGCGAGTCCGGCAGGTGGCCCGCCGTAGAGCGCATCGCCGAGAACGGGGTGGCCGAGTATGGCGAGATGAACGCGCACCTGGTGCGTCACCCCCGTGCGAATCGTCACGGCCACCAGCGCGGCGGTGCCGACAACCGCCAGCGTCTCGATCCTCGTTTCGGCGGGCCAGGATCGCGTGCCGGGTTCGGCAGGGGCCATGCGCCGTCGATCGCGGCGATCGTGGGCGAGCGCTCGACGGAGCGTGACCCGCGCCGGCGGCGTCCCCGCCACGATGGCCAGGTACTGCTTGTCGACCCGGCCTTGGGCGAAGGCGCTGCGCAAGGTCGCGAAGCATGCGGGAGACCGCGCCACCACGAGCAGGCCGGAGGTTCCCGTATCGAGGCGGTGGGCCAGACCTGGGGCCAGGGGGTTGCCGACCCGGCGGGTTTCCGGCCATCGCGCCACGACGAACGCGGCGGCCGTGCCCGCCTCGCGCGGGTCGAGGGCATGCGATGGCATGCCCCCGGGTTTCTCGACCACGGCGAGGTCGGCCGCCTCGTAGACCACGCGCAGTGCGAGCTCGGGCTCGGGCTGGACCCCGACGAGGCGCGGCACGGTGACCAGGTCGCCGGGATGGACCTGCGTGCCCTTCTCGACACGTTGGCCATTGACGCGCACACTGCCCTCCGCGATGAGGCGGCAGGCGAGTCGTCGGGACACGCCACAGGCGTGACGTGTAAAGGCGTCGAGTCGCCCGGGCTGTTCGACGCGGAGCACCGCGCTCTCGGTCGTATGGCGACGTCGCGGGGGCAAGGCCGGGTCGAGGGGAGGCTCCACGAGCGCCGAGGAGACCGAGGCAGCGCCGAGCTGTCAAGAGCGCTGGGCCCCGACGCGGCGCTTAGGTTGCGTCGCAGCGGGCGGCTGCCTAACGGATGGCGGCACGCATGAAGGGAGAGGCCGGCCGGGCCCTCGCGTTCGCCAGGCAGGGCGGGGACACGAGGCCGTTGTCGACCAGCGAGCAGCGCTCGGCGATGGTCCGGCGCTTCGGGCTCCTGGCTCGGATGCTCGTGAGGGCCGTGTTCCGCCATGTCCGCATCCGCGGCGAAGTCGTGGAGCGGATTCGCGAGCTCGGCGCCGAGGGCAGTCTCGTCTACGTCATGCGGTATCGCTCGGTGGTCGATTATCTGCTCGTCAACGCCGTCCTCCTCCGGGAAGGACTGCCGCTGGCGCGTTTCGCCCCGGGAATCTCGACGCTGTGGTGGCGTCCGCTCCGGCAGGCCATCCGCTGGCTGTGGATGCCCCGGCCGACACGAACGGAGGAGCACGACGCCTGTGCGACGCTGGTCCGGGCAGGAGAACCGATTCTCCTCTTCCTCCGCAGTCAGGGAGCGGCCGGGCTTCGCCGGCGCGCGCTCGCCGCGGCTCGTCTGGGGCCCCAGTTCCTGCGCGACGTGGTGCGGGTCTCGGCCGCCGCCGAGCGTCCCATCGTGCTGGTACCGCTGGCGGTCTTTCGCGGGCGGGGCTTCCATCGACGGGAGTCGCGCTTCGCGACCTTGGTGTACAGTGTCCAGGAGACGCCGGGCGAGGCGAAACGCCTCTTCACGACCTGGTGGAACCGCGAGGATACGCAGGTCACGCTCGGTCGCGAGATCGTGGTGCAGCGCTTTCTCGACGCTCACCGTCTCGAATCGGAAGAACGGCTCGTGCGCCGGCTGGCGCGCACCCTGCAGATCTCGCTCCACCGCGAAGAGCGTGTCGTCCAGGGACCAGCCCTCTTGCCCCGGAAGCTCGTGCGCGAGCAGGTGCTGCGCGATCCCGAGCTGGCGCGCCTCATGCGCCGGCTGGCGGCGCAGCGTGGCGTGCCCTTCGGCCGTGTCCGTCGAGAAGCCCGCGGGTACATCGACGAGATGGCCGCGGCCTTCAACGGCCTCTACTTCGCGATCCTCGAGTTCGCCTTCAATCGGATCTTCCCCCGCATCTTCTCCGGCCTCGAAGTGCTCGGGCTGGAACGGGTGATCGAGCGTATGCGGGAGCACCCCATCGTGCTCGTGCCCTGCCATCGCAGCCACTTTGATTATTTGATCTTGACGTACATCTTCCATGCGAATTATCTCTCTCCCCCACATATTGCGGCGGGCCTCAACCTGAGCTTCTGGCCGCTGGGCCCCTTGTTTCGCGGCGCGGGTGCATACTTCATCCGGCGGAGCTTCGAGGACAACGAGCTCTACAAGATGGTCTTTCGCAAGTATCTGACCTTCCTGATCCGCGAAGGGTTCACCCAGGAGTTCTTCATCGAGGGAGGGCGGACGCGGACGGGCAAGATCCTCACACCGAAGCTCGGCATGCTGTCGGCCATCGTGGGGGCGTTCGTCCAGGGCGTGCGCCGCGATCTCTACTTCGTGCCGGTGTCGATCCACTACGGGCGAATCCCCGAAGAGGAGGCGTACCGGCGCGAGGTCTCGGGCGAACCCAAGGAGCGGGAGTCCCTGCGCGCCTTGTTGCGGGCCCGCAGCGTCCTTTCCCGACGCTTCGGCACCGCCTACGTGAGCTACGGGGAGCCGATCTCGCTCGCCGAGGCGCTCGGTCCCCTGCGGGAGCGCCTGCAGCATGGCGTCGCCGAACCCGCAATGGAAGAGGAAAAGCGGCGCTTCGTCCAACGGCTGGGCTTCCGGATCCTGCGCGAGGTGAACGCCGTCGCCGTGGCCGGAGCGACCTCGGTAAGCGCCACAGCCTTGCTCTCGGCGCCGCGCGCCGCCTGCCGGCTCGAGGATTTCCTGCATTGCTGTCGGGCCCTCGTCGGGCTGCTGCGCCGGGACGGGGTCCGCTTCACGCAGGCCTTGCTCCGGAACGAAGCGTTGGATTTCCGCGAAGGACTGGCCTGGCTCGAACAGGGAGGGCTCGTCGAGCGGCTGGCCGATGCGGCGGGGATGGTCTTGCACGTGCCGGCCGAGAAACGGACCAACCTAGATTTTTACAAGAACAACACCATTCACTTCTTCATCCTTCCGGCGCTGTTGACGCGCGCCCTGCTCGCTGATGTTCCCGAAGCGTCCAGGATCGCCTTCGTGATGTGGTGGCTCGACCTCTACCGCTGGGAGTTCCCGTTGCCGCCGCGAGAGGCCGTGGGGCCGGCCCTCGAGCGCTATGCGACCTATTTCCGCGACTGTGGCGCGATACGAGACGGGCGTATCGATTCGACGCACCCGCTGGCCCGCTGCATGGCCGGCGTCCTCGAGAGCTTCCGGGAGGCGTACCTCGCCGCGGCGCGCACGCTCAGCGCGCAGCGCGAATGGCCGGTGACCATGGGCGATCTTCTCGGGCGCCTGCGGGCCCAGCATCGGACGAGCCTGCTGCTCGGCGAGGCATTCAAGCCCGAGGCGGCCTCCGTCGTGACCTGGGGAAACGCGCTCTCGCGCTTCGCCGAGCTGGGGCATGTGGTTCTGGAACGCCGGGGGCGCGAGCGGCTGGTGGCGCCGGGACCGCGCGCCGCGGAGCTGGCAAGCCTGGTCCGTCAGCTCGGGGGGTGAGGACGAGTCACCGTGCGTGCTCGCACGACCCTGGCAGCATGTCCCGGCGATCGCCCCGGCGCGCGCAGCACGCTGCCGCGGGTCGCCGCGAGGACCTTGGCATCGCTCTTGCCAGGCTGGGCCCTGTCCGTGATCTGGCGTCGTATCGTTTTGGGCTTGCTCGTCGTCCTGACGACAGGAGGCGCGGCCGGCGCTGCCGCGTCGGTCTTGCTCGCCGCGGGCGAGCCGTCTCCGCTGGGGCTGCCGTTCTCCTCGTTTCCAGCAGTGGCGATCGACGACCGGGGGCGGGCGGTGGTCCTCGGCGCATCGAACGGGGTCTTTCACCGTGACGTCCAGGGGCTGCGCCGCATACTGGTCGCGGGCGACGTGCTGCCCAGCGGCCGTGTCGTAGTTTCGGTCGGGGCGATAACACAGGACGAGGCGGGATGCGCCATCGTCCGGGTGGGCCTGCTCGGCGGCACGGCGAGCCTGCTGCGACGCTGCGGCGATCGCACTGACGTGCTGTTCGACGCCGCGGAGGCCGCCCCGGGGGGCGGGCGCATCGTCGATCTGGTCGGGCCTGTGGCGGCCGCTGGTCCGCACGTGGCGTTCGGTGCACTGCTCGAGGACGGCCGGACGAGCGTGATTCGCTTGACGGGGACGACGCTGGTGCAGATCGTCGCCACGGGCGACATCGCCCCGCGCGGCGGTGCGATCACCAGCCTGCGCCTCGTTGGCGTCGGCGCCGATGGGATGGTGGGGTTTCGCGCGGCCGTCTCTGGGGGCCGCGATGGTTTTCTCCGCGGCGACGGCCAGCGGCTCGAAGCTGTCGTGATCGTCGGCGATGCGGTCGGGGGGCTCGGGGAGGGAGGCACGATCGGCACGCTGGGGGGCGCGACGCTCAACCCGGGCAATGTCTGGGCCTTCCGCGCCGTGCTGGAGACGGCACGGGCCTCGCTCCCGGGGGTGTTTCGCATCGATGCCGCCGCTGCAGCCCCGAGGATCGAGCCGCTCGCCCTCGAGGGCAAGGAAGCCGGCACGAGCGGTGTGACATTTCGGCGCTTTGCTCAGTCGCTCGTCCCCAGCATCAACGCGAGCGGCGTCGTGGCGTTCCGGGCCGGGCTCGCGGGCGGCGACACCGGGGCGGCGGTGTTTACGATCGCGCCTGGCGGCCCGATCGTGCGGGTCGTGGGCACGCGGGAGGTGACGCCGGTAGGACCCCTTGTGCGATTCCGGGATCCGGTGATCGCCGACGACGGCAGTCTCTGTATCGTCGCGTCCCGGTCCGGTGTCGGCCCGGGGCTCTACGTCTATCGGGATAGTGCGCTGCGCACGGTGCCGCTCGCACAACAGGGCGAGCGCACGGATGTCGACACGGGCCAGGAGCGGTTCCGCTTCTCGTCGCCGAGCGTGCGGGCCCGCGCCGAGGACGCGTTCTTCCTCGGGAGCCGCGAGGGCCTCTTTCGCGTGGGATCCGACCGACGGGTCTCGACGCTGGCCTTCGTCGGCGGCCCCACGCCGCTCGGAGGAACGTACGCTCGTCTCGACGCTCCGGGGGCCGGGCTCGGCGGCGTCGGCTTTGCGGCCGAGATCGCCGGGGGCCGAGCCGGGCGGGCCGTCCTGCGCGTGGGACGCCAGGGCGGCGGGCCCCGGCCGATCGCCGCCTCGAACGAGCGCGGGCCGGGTGGCGGCCGCTTCGTGGATTTTTTCGCCGGTGCGCTGGATGTCCTCGAGCGACCGGCGCTCGGTATCCGCGACGAGGTGGGCTTCGAAGCGAACCTGCAGGGGGGGCGGTTCGCCCGCGGGATCTTCCAGAAGGACCGGGGGCCGATCCGCTCGATCGCCGTGGCGGGCGCGCGGGCGGCAGGGGGCGGGCAATACCTGGCCTTCGGAACGCCGGCGCTGATGCGACCAGGCGTGGTGGCGTTCGTTGCGGACATCGAGGCTGGGAACCGCACGATCACCGCGCTTGTGCTGAAGCGCGGCCGCCGCAGCCGGCGCCTGCTCACGACGGGCGACGTCGTGGCGGGGCGCCTGACAGGAACGGTCCGCAGTCTCGATACTCCGGCCGGCGATGCGCGGCTGGTTGTCTGGCGGACGCTGCTGGCCGAGCAGGCTCGGGAAGCGATCGTTGCCCATGACCTGCGCCAGCAGACGACGGCCGTGCTCGTTGGCACCGGTGATCCAGCTCCCGGTGGCGGCGTGTTTCGCTCCGTGGAACAGCCGCTGGTAAGCGGGAATGCTATTGTATTTCTCGGGCGAGTCACGGGGAGAGGCGGTGCCCCGGGGCTGTATGCGCTGCCGCGCGAGGGACACCCTGCGGAACCCGCTGTGCCGCCTGCAGTGGTGGAGGTGCTCGGACCGGGCGCGGTGCTCCACGCCCAGGACACGCGGGTGCGGGGAATCGTCGGCTTCGATGCCAACCGCACGGGCCAGGTCGTGGCTTCGGTCGAGACGACGGGGCCGCGGGGCCCCGCAGCTGTCGTCACGAGTCCCGCGCTTCCTTGACGGCTCCGAGGCCCCCCGCTAAACAGCGGCGGTTACTCGAAGCCGATGGGGGACGACCACGAGCAAGTCGTGGTCAGGCGGCGGAAGCTCGCCGCGTTGCGCGAGCGCGGCGCCGCGTTTCCGAACGATTTCAAGCCTGATCACACCGCCGCGGCGGTGCATGCCCGCTTCGGGCCGCTCGGGCCCGAAGCGCTGGCGACAGCGCCGCCGGTCTCCGTTGGCGGCCGGGTGATGGCCGTGCGAGACTTCGGCAAGGCCGGTTTCCTGCGGATCCAGAACGACGGGGTGGGCTTGCAGGTCCACGTGCGGCGCGATCGGCTGGCCCCCGAGGAGTTCGCCGATTACCGCACGCTGGACGTGGGCGACGTCATCGGTGTGACAGGAACGCCATTCCGCACGCGGACGGGGGAGCTGACGCTCGAAGCCCAGATGCTCCGTCTGCTCGTGAAGGCGCTGCGGCCCTTGCCCGAGAAGTGGCATGGTCTGCACGACACGGAGCTCCGCCACCGCCGGCGCTACCTCGACCTGCTCGTGAATCCCGAGGCGCGGCGGATCTTCCTGGCCCGCTCGGCGACGCTGCGCTATCTGCGAGCGTATTTGGAGCGTCGGGGCTTCCAGGAGGTCGAGACACCCGTCATGCAGGGGCTTCCCGGCGGGGCCGCAGCCCGGCCGTTCGTCACGCATCACAACGCGCTCGACATGCGGCTGTACCTCCGGGTCGCGCCGGAGCTCTACTTGAAGCGGCTCGTGGTCGGTGGCCTGGACCGCGTGTTCGAGATCGGCCGCGTGTTTCGCAACGAGGGTCTGAGCACGCGGCACAATCCCGAATTCACCATGCTCGAGTTCTACCAGGCCTTCGCAACCTACGAGGATCTGATCGATCTCACCGAGGACATGCTGGTCGGGCTCGCCCGGACGGTGGCGGGGACGCTCCAGCTGCGCTTCGGGGAGCTCGAGCTCGATCTCACGCCACCCTGGCCGCGGCGGACCATGGTCGAGCTCGTGGCGGAGCACGCAGGCATGCGTGCCGACGAGCTGCTCCGGCCAGGGACGCTCGAGGCCCTCGCCGAGCGGACGGGCGGACGCGAGCCCGCAGCGGCGACGCGGGGGGCGCTCCTCGGGCTGTGCTTCGAACGGCTGGTCGAACCCCACCTGATTCAACCGACCTTCGTCACGCGATTTCCGGTCGAGATGTCGCCGCTGGCCCGGCGCGCGGACGACGATCCCCGGTTTGTGGATCGCTTCGAGCTGTTCATCGCCCGCCAGGAAATCGCCAATGCCTTCAGCGAGCTCAACGATCCCGACGACCAGCGCGCGCGCTTCGAGGAGCAGGCCGCGGCGCGGGCCGCCGGCGACGAAGAGGCGCACGTCCTGGACGAGGACTTTCTGCGAGCGCTGGAGCACGGCTTGCCCCCCACGGCCGGAGAGGGCATTGGCATCGACCGACTGGTCATGGTGCTCACGGGCGCCACCTCGATCCGCGAAGTGATTCTTTTCCCGCAGCTGCGTCCGGAGCGTCCCTCGTGACCTGGGAGCTGCGCGTCGGGCTGCGGTACCTCAAGGCGCGACGACGGCCCGCCGTCCTATCGCTGATCTCCACGCTGTCCCTCGCAGGGGTGACAATCGGGGTTGCGACCTTGCTGATCGTGCTCGGGGTGATGACGGGCCTCGAGCACGAGCTGCGGCGGAAGATTCTGGGCTTCAATCCGCACATCACGCTCGTCAGCTACGCGGGACCGCTCGACGGCTGGCGAGCGGCGCTCGAGACGACCCGACGCGTCCCCGGGGTGACGGCAGCGGCGCCGGTGGTTTACGGGCAGGCCATGCTCGGGATCGGCCGGAGCGTGTCGGGCGTGGTCGTTCGCGGCATCGACCCCGATCAGGCGCGGGGGACGCTCGATCTGGAGGCGCACCTTGCCAGCGGGGGCCTCGAGGGACTGCGCACGCCGCACCGGATCGTGTTGCCCGAGGCAGAGGGCGGGGCGGCGATCGAGCTGGGCGGCCTGCTGGTGGGCAAGGAGCTCGCGCGGCAGCTCGGCCTTGGCCCTGGGGACGTGGTGAATCTCATTTCGCCGCTCGGGACGCCGAGCCCGGCCGGGATGATCCCACGGATGAAGCGTTTCGTCGTTGCGGGGGTGTTCGACTCGGGGATGTACGACTACGACATGACGCTCGCGTACATGAGCCTGGCAGATGCCCAGCGCTTCTTCGACCTGAGCGACACGGTCAGTGCGCTCGAAGTGCGCGTCGCCGACGTCTACGCGGCCCGTAGGGTGGCCCGGCGGTGCGAGGAGGCGCTCGGCGGGTTCCCCTTCCGGGCGCGGGACTGGATGGAAGCCAACCGCAACCTCTTCGCGGCCCTGAAGCTCGAGAAAGTCGTCTATGCGATCGTGCTCTGTCTGATCGTCGTCGTGGCCGCCTTCAACATCCTGGCCTCGCTGACCATGGTCGTGAAGGAGAAGCGCCGGGACATCGCGGTGCTCAAATCCATGGGCGCGTCGAATGGCGCCATCGGGCGGGTCTTCCTCCTCAATGGTGCGGTGATCGGCCTGGCAGGGACCGTCCTCGGCACGCTGCTTGGGCTCGGCGGCTGCCTCGTGCTCGCACGCTACCAGTTCGTCGAGCTGCCCAAGGACGTGTTCCTGGTCACGACACTCCCCGTTCGCATGGAGCCGCTGAACGTCGCGCTGGTCGCGACGGTGTCGATTGCCATCTGCCTGTTGGCTGCGCTCTCGCCGGCGCGGCGGGCGGCGAGCGTGGTGCCAGTGGAAGTCATCCGCTATGAGTGACCGGCGATGCCCGCGCGGGTAATGCCGCTTCTCGAGGCGACGGGCCTGGAGAAGACCTATGTCGACGGCCCGGCACGCGTTCGCGTGCTGGCCGGACTCGACCTGCGCCTCGAGCCCGGCGAGCGGGTGGCGATCGTCGGCGAGTCCGGAGTCGGCAAGAGCACGCTGCTGCATCTGCTCGGAGCGCTGGATGTCCCGACCGCCGGGCGGCTCGTGGTCGACGGAACGGACGTCTTCGCCCTGCCGGAAGCGGCGCTGGCGGAGTTCCGCAATCGGACAGTGGGCTTCGTCTTCCAGTTCCATCACCTGCTCGGCGACTTCACGGCGCTGGAGAACGTGATGCTGCCGGCGCTGATCGGGCGCGAGCCGGTGCGCGCGGCGCGAGCGCGCGCCCTGGCGCTCCTCGAGCGTGTCGGTCTCGGCGCGCGCCTGCATCACCGGCCGGGCGAGCTGTCGGGCGGAGAACAGCAGCGGGTCGCCGTAGCCCGAGCGCTGGTACGGCGGCCGCGGCTGTTGCTGGCCGACGAGCCGACGGGGAGCCTCGACCCGGCGACCGGCGAACGCGTGGCGCAGTTGCTGCTCGAGCTGAATGCCGAGCACGGCGCGACCCTCGTGGTAGCGACGCACAATCCGGCGCTGGCCGCAGCGATGAGCCGAAGGCTGCGGCTCGCGGAGGGTCGACTGCTCGAGATCCCTGCGGCGGCAGAGGGCCGTCGGGGGAGCGCGGCGGGGGGCGAGGCGTGCGCGTAGGACTTGGCGTCGTCGTCGCGGCGGTGACGGTGCTGTGCCTGCGCGCGCAGGCGGAGGTCGCGCCACGCGTCGAGCGGGTGGAGATTGCTGGGAATGTCCGCGTCGAGGAGGACGCGATCCGCGTGCACCTCGAAACGCAGCCGGGGAGGCCTCTGGATCGGGCCGTGCTCGATCGGGACATCCGGGCGATCTACGCCATGGGCTTCTTCGACCAGGTCACCGTCGAGACCAGCCCCGGTACGGCTGGCCAGGTCGCGGTGACGGTGCGCGTGGTCGAACGCCCGCTGATTCGCAGCATCGAGATCACCGGCAACGAGAAGCTCGACCGGCCGGAGCTCGAAGGCGCCTTGAAGCTTCGGCCTTACGTCATCCTGGACCCCGAGAAGGCCCGACAGGGCGTCGCGGCAGCGCGCAAGCTCTATGCCGACAAGGGCTACCTCGATGCAGAGATCCGCTGGACCGCTCGGCCGGTGGGCGAGAACGAGGTCGACCTCGTCTACACCGTCACGGAGGGCCGCCCGGTGCGCATCCAGCGGATCGAGTTCGAAGGCAATCGGGCCTTCTCCGACCGCAAGCTGCGTCGGCTCATGCAGACCTCCACCGCCTGGCTGCTGACGCCACTGACTGGCGCGGGAAACCTCAACCGCGATGTCCTGCGGACCGATATCGAGCGGGTGACGGCCTTCTACTACGACAACGGCTACGTCACGGTGCGGGTCGACGAGCCCCGGATCGAGCGCGACGAGGACGGGCTCGCGATCACCGTGAAGGTGGACGAGGGCCAGCAGTTCAAGGTGGGCGAGGTCGAGATCGAGGGAGAGAACCTGCCAGCCGACACCGGGGCCTTGCGGGCCGATCTCGCGACCCGCGCGGGCGAGACCTTCAGCGCGAGCGCGCTGCGCGAGGACGTGCAGCGACTCACCGAGCGGCTGTCGGACGACGGCTACGCCTTCGCGGCGGTCGAGCCCGACACGCAGGTCGACCCCGATGCCGGCGTGGTGCACGTTCGCTTCGCGGTCGACCGCGGACGGCCGGTGATCGTCGATCGGATCGAGATCACGGGCAACACGAAGACGCGCGACGAAGTGATCCGGCGAGAGATGCGATTGCAAGAGCAAGAGCTGTTCTCGGGCACGCGCCTGCGCCGGAGCCGCGAGGCGCTCCAGCGGCTCGGCTTCTTTCAAGAAGTCAACGTCACGACGCGGCGGGGGCAGAGCGAGGACCGCATGAACGTGGTCGTCGACGTCAAGGAGGCGCAGACCGGAGCGTTCAGTGCCGGCGCGGGCTTCAGCTCGGCGGACGCGCTGCTGTTCAATGTCCGCATCCAGGAGAACAACCTCTTCGGGCGGGGGCAACGCCTCGTGTTCAACGTCGACATCGGCTCCATCCGGCGAAACGTCATCCTCTCCTTCACGGAGCCGTATCTCTTCGGCTCCCCGCTCACGGCAGGCATCGATGCCTACACCTGGCGTCTGCGTTTCGAGGACTTCGCGCGCACCGGCACCGGGGGAAGCCTCAGTGCCACCTACCCGGTGACCGCGTTCGGATGGTCCTCCCTGTGGGGATTCTCCCTCGACGAGCTCCGGCTTGGCCTCGCCTACCGCGCGGAGCGGGCGGAGATCGGGGACCTCGATTCCAGCGCGACGACCTCCATTCGCCTCGAGGAGGGAACCACGTTCATCTCCAGCGTGACACCGAGCATATCGCGCAACACGCTCAATCACGCCTTCGATCCGACGGCCGGTTCCGTGCAGCAGCTCGCGTTGGAGGTGGCGGGTCTGGGTGGAGAGCAGTTCCTCAAAGCCGATGCCTTCGGGCGCTGGTATTACACCTTTCTCCGCACCAAGGCGCTCGGCGACTTCACCTATTCGCTGGGGCTGACCGGGGGGTACGGGCTCGGGGATCGGGGCCTGACCGGAGACGAGCTGCCGCTCTTCGAACGCTACTTTCCCGGCGGCATCAACTCCATTCGCGGCTTCGAGGCCCGCACGCTGGGACCGCGAGAGTTGCGGTACAATCCGCGGGGCGTGGCGATCTCCTCCTCGCCTGTCGGGGGGAGCGTCCAGCTGATCGCGAACAACGAGGTGATTTTCCCGATCGTCCAGTCGATCGGTCTGAAGGGTGTGGTATTTTTCGACGTGGGCAACGCCTACACCGTGGCCGACGCCGTGAGCTGGGAGGACACGGTAGCCTCGGCGGGCGGTGGGGTGCGTTGGCTTTCCCCCCTCGGGCCCTTGCGCGTCGAGCTGGGGTGGCCCGTGAAGGAACGACCGCGCGATCAGAAGAGCCTCGTGCTGTTTTCGTTCGGCGGCCCGTTCCAGTTCTAGGCGTGCAGCGAAGGAGAGGAAGGACAGCATGAGAGCAGAGCGTGGGCCGGGGTGGAGCCGAGCTGTGGCGACCGCAGCCCTTGGGGTGTGGTGCCTCGCGGGGGCCACGCAGTCGTTGGGCGAGGTGCGCATTGCCGTGGTCGACATGCAGCGCGCCCTCAACGAGTGCAGCGCCGGTCGCAAGGCGAAAGAACAGGTGAAGGCCAAGTTCGAGCGGGCGCAGGATCAGCTGAAGCGCCAGCGGGACGAGCTCGACCGACTGCGTGACGACCTCGAGCGTAAGGCCGAGGCGCTCAGCCTCGAAGCGCGCCGCGAACGCGAGAAGGACCTCGAGAGCCGGGCCCTGGAATTCAAGCGCAAGTCGGAGGATTTCCAGCGCGATCTCAAGCGTACCGATGCGGAGTTGACGGCGGGGATCGTCGAAGAGCTCTACAGCATCGTCGCCGAGTATGGACGGGAGCAAGGCTATGGCCTCGTGCTGGAAGCGTCCAATGGCGGACTCCTCTACGCCGACAAGGGCCTCGACATCACCGACGAGGTCGTCCGGCGGCACGATGCCGGCTACGGGCGCCGCGGCAAGCGGTCGGAGGACTGAACATCGGCGAATCCGCTGGCGTCGCGAGGATGGCCTTTCCCGGAGTGCTCGTCGATCGCGTGCTCGAGTGCAGCCCAGGGGTCCGGGCGGTCGGTCTCAAGCTCGTCTCGGCGAACGAGCCCTGTTTCGTCGGGCATTTTCCTGGTGTGCCCGTGCTCCCGGGGGTGTTGCTGTGCGAGGCGCTGGCCCAGCTCGCGGCGGCCGTCACCGAGGATGCCGAGGCCCAGCGACTTGTCGCGGTCGAGCGGGCGCGCTTTCGTCGGCCGGTCCTGCCTGGCGACATCCTCCGGCTCGAGGTGACGGCGCGCGGCGAGGGACGATTCCAGGGGCGGGCCACCTGCCAGGAGGGGGAGGCCGTGATCGCCGAGGTGTCCTTCCGGCTGGCCGCGGCCCAGGGGCCGCGCATCCACCCCACGGCGGTGGTGGACCGGCGCGCGGAGTTGGCGTCCGACGTGCGCATCGGGCCGTATGCCGTGATCGGCCCCCAGGTCCGGATCGGCGCCGGAACCTGGATCGGTCCGCACGCGGTGGTCGACGGGCGGACCACCATCGGCGCCGGGAACCGGATCTTTCCCTTCGCGAGCGTCGGAACGATCCCCCAGGATCTCAAGTACCGCGGCGAGCCAAGCACGCTCGAGATCGGGGACCGCAACACCTTGCGGGAGTATGTCTCGGTGAATCCGGGCACGGAGGGCGGCGGGATGGTGACTGTCATCGGGCACGGCTGTCTGCTGATGGTCTCCTCGCACGTCGCCCACGACTGCCGGCTCGGCGATTCGGTGATTCTGGCGAACGGTGCGGCGCTCGGGGGACATGTCGTCGTGCACGACCACGCGATCGTGGGAGGGCTCGCCGGCGTCCACCAGTTCACGCGGGTGGGCGAATCGGCGCTGTGCGCTGCAGGGGCGATGGTCTCGCAGGATGTCCCGCCATTCTGTGTGGTGGCGGGCGATCGGGCGCGGCTCTACGGCCTCAACCTCGTCGGATTGCGGCGCCGGGGATTCTCGGCCGAGACGATTCGGGCCCTCAAGCGGGCCTACCGCCTGCTGTTCCAAGGGGGGGCACGGCACGAGGCGCTTGAAGCTACGCGCAGGGCGCTCGGCCAGGTGCCCGAGGTCGCGCGGTTGTGCGAGTTCGTGGCGAGCTCCACTCGGGGGGTCTGCCGGTGACGCGCGATCGGGTCGGTCTGATCGCCGGGAGCGGGCGCTTCCCCGTGCTCTTCGCCGAAACGGCGCGCCGGCACGGCGTGGATGTCGTGGCCGTGGCGCACCGGGGCGAAACCGCGGCGGAGCTGGCTGCGGTCGTCGACGCCATCACCTGGATCGACCCCGGGCAGCTCGAGGCGCTGATCGACGCCTTGCGCAGCGCGGAGGTGAGGCAGGCGGTGATGGTGGGTGGCATCGCGAAGCCCAAGCTGTTCCACGACTTCCGGCCGGATGCCCGGGCGCTGGCCGTGATCGCGCGGGTCGGCATGCTGCGCGACGACGCGCTCCTGCGGGCCCTGGCGGACGAGCTGGAGCGCGAGGGCATTCGCATCGTCGAATCCACGCGCTATCTCCAGGACCTCGTCCCCGGGCCGGGCGTGCTCTCGGAGCGTCAGCCCACCGCGGAAGAGCTGGAGGACATCGCCTTCGGCTTTGTCGTGGCGAAGGCGATCGGCCGCTTCGACATCGGCCAGAGCGTGGTGGTGCGCGGGCGCACCGTCGTGGCGGTCGAAGGGGTCGAGGGGACCGATGCCACGATCCGGCGGGCGGGTGCGCTCGTGAACGGCGGGATCACCGTGGTGAAGGCTGCCAAGCCGATGCAGGACCTCCGTTTCGACCTGCCGGCCGTGGGGCCCGAGACCGTCCGCGCCCTGAACGGCGCGGGCGGGCGGGCGCTCGCGATCGAAGCCGGCTGCACCGTGGTGCTCGATCGTCTCGAGATGATCGCTCTGGCGGACGCGGCGGGCATCGCGGTAGTCGCCGTGGCAGCGGGAGGCAAGCCAGCGTGAACGATCGCCTTCGGGCTGCCGTGGTCGGGGTCGGCTATCTGGGCCGGTTTCATGCGCAGAAGTACGCGAGCCATCCGGGAGCGACGCTGGTGGCGGTCGTCGACACGGACCCAAGCCGGGCAGCCGCTGTGGCGGCGGAGCTCGGGGTGGAAGCGGTGGCGGATGTCGAGGCGCTCGTCGGTCGCGTGGACTGTGCCAGCGTCGCCGTGCCGACACCGGCGCATTTCTCGGTTGCGCAGGCCTTGCTGGAGGCCGGCGTCGACGTGCTGGTCGAGAAGCCCCTGGCCACCACGGTCGAACAAGCCCAGGCGCTGCTCGAGGAGGCCGTCAAGGGCGGGCGTGTCCTGCAGGTGGGTCATCTGGAGCGCTTCAACCCGGCCGTGCGCGCGCTGTTGCCGCAGCTGCACGCGCCGCGGTTCATCGAGAGCCAGCGGCTCGCGCCCTTCAGCGAGCGGGGCACGGATGTCGACGTCGTCCTCGACCTCATGATTCACGACCTCGACCTGATCCTGCACATCGTCCCCTCGGCGGTGCGTTCCGTGGAGGCGGTCGGCGTACCGGTGCTCACGCCGATCGTCGACATCTGCAATGCCCGCCTGCGCTTCGCGAATGGCTGCATCGCGACGCTGACTGCCAGTCGCGTGTCGTTGAAACGCGAGCGCAAACTGCGCATTTTCCAGCCCGACGCCTACTTCTCCGTGGATTTCGACACGCGCTGTGTCCGGAGCTGTCGCCGGGAAACCACGAGCGGGAGCGAGCAGCCCGCCCTGGTGCTCGAGGAGGTCGCGGTGGAGCCGCACGACGCGCTCGCGCTGGAGATCGATGCCTTTCTGCAAGCGGTGCGCGCGCGCGAGACCCCGCCCGTAACAGGATGGGACGGGCTGCGTGCGCTCGAAGTGGCGCAGGTCATCCGCGAGAGCGTCGAGCAGGAGGTACGGGCGGTGGGGGTGGCTGCTCCGGCCTAGGATATGCAGGGCGAGCCAGTGCGTGTGGTCGGCGACCGACCCGCTCCCCGGGTGCTGCTCGTCGCTGGCGAGGCCTCGGGCGACCTGCATGGGGGGGATGTGCTGCGCGCGCTACGGCTGCGCTTCCCCGACCTCGAGGCCGTCGGGATCGGCGGCGAAAACTGCCGAGCGGCAGGGATGCGGACGATCGTTGATGCGGGCGAGACCGCGACGGTCGGACTGTTCGAGGGCGTGTCGGCACTGCGCGCCCTCGTGCGGAGCTGGCGCATGCTCGTCCGCATGCTGCGGGAGCGTCGGCCAGATCTGTGCCTCCTCATCGACTTCCCCGAGTTCAATCTGCGATTGGCGCGGGCGGCAAAGCGGGCCGGGGTCCCGGTGCTGTACTACATCGCCCCGCAGGTGTGGGCCTGGCGCCGCGGCCGGGTGCGGAAGATCGCTCGACAGGTCGACCGCTTGGCCGTCGTGTTTCCCTTCGAGCCCGCGCTCTACGCTACCTATACGGCGCGTGTCGATTTCGTCGGGCATCCGCTGCTCGACCGGGTGCGCGTCAGCCGCTCGCGGGAGGCGACCTGCCAGCGCTACGGCCTCGACCCGGCGCGGGTCGTCGTCACGCTGCTTCCTGGCAGCCGGGCGAAGGAGATCGACTATATCCTCCCGCCGCTGCTGGACGCGGCCCGGCTCCTGCGAGCCAGTCACGGAGCTCAGATCGCGCTCGCCCTGGCGCAGACCGTGTCGCGCGAGCAGGTCGAGCGCTACCTTAGCGCCGCAGGCGGCGTGGTCCACGTCGTCGAGAACGATACGCACAACCTCGTGGCGGCGTCGGAGGTGGCCCTCGTGGCATCGGGTACGGCGACCCTGGAGTGTGCCTTGCTGGAAACGCCGATGGTGATCGTCTACCGCCTGTCGCCGATCACCTTCGGTCTCGCTCGTCTGCTCGTACGGGGCGTGCGCCACGCCGGCCTGCCCAACATTGTAGCGGGCCGCGAGGTCGTGCCGGAGCTGCTCCAGAGTGCGGCCACGGGCACACGGGTGGCGGACGCTGCCGCAGCGATCCTGAACGATCCGGGACGGCGGGCGGCCATGGTCGAGGGGCTGCGCACGGTGCGCCGCCAGCTCGGCGATCGTGGCGCGGCGGCGCGCGTGGCGGCCATCGCCGCCGAGATGCTGGGAGCGGCATGAGCGTCTATCGCCGGCTGCTCGGCTACCTGCGCCCCTACCTCTGGCCGCACGGCGCCGTGGCGGTGACCTGCATGCTGGCGTTCAGCGCCCTCGAGAGCAGCGTGCCGTTCCTGGTCAAGTACACCATCGACCAGGTGTTCGCGCAGCAGCGGCCCGACGCGCTCGAGATCGGCGTGGGTCTCGTGCTCGGCGTCACGCTGCTGCGCGGAGGGCTGGGCTTCGCCGGCGGGTACATGACCGACTGGATCGGTCAGCGCGTCGTGACCGATCTGCGCAACCAGTTGACCGCGCACCTCCAGCGGCTCGATCTGGCCTTCTTCAATCAGCAGCGGGCGGGCCAGATCGTGTCGCGCGTCACGGCGGATGCGACGCTGGTGCGCTCGAGCGTGACCGATGCGGTGCGCTCGCTCTTCCAGGATACGACCACGCTCATCGGGCTCACCCTGGCAGCGCTCTGGCTCGACTGGGTGCTCGCCGCGCTGGCTGTGTTGATCTTCCCGATTGCCGCGCTGCCGATCCGGGCGCTGTCGGTGCGTATCCGGCAGAACAGCCGGCGCCAGCAGGAGGCCACGGGCCGGTTGAACAGCCTGCTGCACGAGGTCATCCAGGGATCCCGGGTCGTCAAGGCGTTCGCCCAGGAAGAGCAGGAGGCGACGCGCCTGCGCCGACAGAACGAGCTGATCTTCCGTCTGTTCTTGCGCGCCAGCCGCCTGCGCGCGCTGCCCGTGACCGAGGTGCTCGGGGGCCTCGCCGTCGCGGGCATCCTCTGGTACGGCGGCGCCAGCGTGATCGCCGGCACGCGAACGCAGGGAGCGTTCGTCGGCTTCCTGGTGACCGTCGTGCTGCTCTACGAGCCGTTCAAGAAACTCGTGCGGACGAACTACACCATCCAGCAAGGGCTCGCTGGCGCCGAGCGGGTGTTCGGCCTGCTCGACACCCGGCCGACGATTGTGGATCGTCCCGGCGCGCGTGTCCTGTCGCGCATCACCCGCGGCATCACCTTCGAGCGCGTCACCTTCGGCTACGATCCCGAACGCCCCGTGCTCGCGGACATCGATCTCCACATCCCGGTCGGCCAGGTCGTGGCGCTCGTGGGCATGAGTGGCGGAGGCAAGAGCACGCTCGCCGACCTGATCCCACGCTTCTACGACGTTACGGCGGGCCGCGTAGCCATCGACGGGATCGACGTGCGCGAGTACACGCTGGCGAGCTTGCGCGCGCAGATTGCCGTGGTCACGCAGTTCACCTTCCTGTTCAACGACACCATCCGCGAAAACATCCGCTACGGGAAACCGGACGCGACCCAGGCAGAGCTCGAGGCTGCAGCACGAGCGGCCAACGCGCTCGGCTTCATCGAAGCGCTTCCACAGGGCTGGGAGACGATGGTCGGGGATCTCGGGGTCCGGCTCTCCGGCGGGCAGCGCCAGCGGATCGCCATCGCGCGAGCCTTGCTCAAGGATGCGCCGATCCTGCTGCTCGACGAGGCTACCTCCGCCCTGGACACCGAGTCGGAAGGCATCGTGCAAGAAGCCCTCGAGCGCCTGATGCGCAACCGGACCACGTTGGTGGTCGCGCATCGGCTCTCGACGATTCGCCACGCCGATCGGATTGTCGTCCTCGTCGATGGGAGGGTCGCGGAGCAGGGGACGCACGAGGAGCTGCTGGCCAACGGTCGCGAGTATCGGAAGCTGTGGCAGCTGCAGTTCGGGGAGGGCGGTGGGAGCCCGGCCCCGGGACCCGCAGCACTGGCGGGCCGCGATGCCGTTCGTGCCGGGGGCCAGCCCGGCTAGCGTTGATGGCCGAGGCCAAGACGCGGATGCTGGCCTCCGCGCGCGACAGCCGGTGCGCGGCGCCCTCGGCGTTTCGTCGCCGCTGGACCTGGCGGCAGCGGTTGATGGCGGTCGTCGGGGGCTGGCTGCTCGCCATGGTGCTGCGGCTGTTGTACGCAACGCTGCGGGTCCGGATGAGCGATCCGGCCGGGGTGCTGGCGAGGCATGGCGAGGGCCTGCGCGTCGTATTCGCCGCCTGGCACGACACGATCGTACTCCTGCCCCTGGTGGTCTTCTGCAGCCGGGCTGTGCTGCGGCCGCGGGTCATCTTGAGCTGGCACCGCGACGCCGAGATCGCCGCCCAGGCGGTCCAGCGCTTCGGTGTGGGGGTCATCCGGGGCTCCTCGACCCGCGGTTGGGCAGGAGCGATCCGGGGCGTTCTGGAAGCGCACCGGCGGGGGGAGGATATCGTGATCGTTCCCGACGGTCCTCGGGGGCCGCGACATGTCGCCAAGGACGGGGTGGCCCTCCTGGCGCGCGCGACGGCGCGGCCAGTCGTGGCCGTGGGCTGCGCGGCGAGGCCCGTGCGGCGTCTGCGAAGCTGGGATCGCCTGCAACTTCCCCTGCCGTTCGCTCGGGTCGGCATCGTCTTCTCGGCCCCGATCGCGGGAGCAGCCGACGGGGAAGCGACGCGGGCCGCTGTACAGGCTGCGCTGGAGCGCGTCGCGCGGGAGGCCGCGGAGATGGCCGCTCGCGCCGGCGGACGCGACGGACGGCGAAGGTGATCTCCGCGGCCTATGGCATGGCGATGGGGGCAGGAGCGCGCGTGGCACGCGTGCTCGCCCGGCTCCCGGGCTCGTGGGGGGGGATCGGGGACCGCCTGGGGGTCTTGCCTCCGATGGACCGGGCGATCCTCGCGGAACGGCCCGTGTTCTGGGTGCATGCAGCCTCGGTCGGCGAGCTGGCGGCGGTCCGTCCCCTGCTGGGACAGCTCGGCGCGCGCTTTCCGGGTCGTGCGCTCTTGTGCACGACTACGACGCGAACCGGCCTCGAGCGAGCGCGGGCGCTCCCGGAGGTAGATGTCGCCACACTGCTGCCGCTCGATGCTCGGGACGTGGTCGCGGCATGGCTGGACTCCTTCGAGGTCGAGGTCTTCTGCTTCACCGAGACCGAGGTGTGGCCGACGCTGCTTGAGGCGCTGGCGGCCCGCGGGATCCCGGCCATCATGGTGAGTGGCCGACTGAGCGCCCGGGCCATGCGACGTGCTCGATGGCTGCGACCGCTGTATCGTCGGGCCCTCGCCGAGGTGATCTGCTGTATGCAGACCTCCGAGGACGCGGCACGCATCGTGGCGCTCGGCGCCGATCCGCGCCGCGTGCACGTGACGGGGAGCCTGAAATTCGAGGTCTCCCGCGAGCCGCCTCCGCCTGTCGTGGAAGCGCTCCGGGCGTCCTGGCGCGGACGGCCCGTGGTGGTGGCGGGCAGCACCCACGCCGGGGAGGAAGCGGTGGTGCTTGAGGCTGTGGCGCGGCTGGCGGCCGGGTACCCAGCCCTGGTCCTCGTGCTCGCGCCACGCCATCTCTCCCGTGTGGAGGAGGTCCAGGCGAGCGCAGCACGGGCCGGGTTCCGCACCCTCCGCTGGTCGGCCCTCGTGGCGGGCAACGAGGGTGTCGGTCCGGACGGTCCTGTCGTGGTCGTCGTGGACACGATGGGCATCCTGGCGCAGGTGTATGCCCTCGGCTCCGTCGCGTTCGTCGGAGGAAGCCTCGTCGCTGTCGGTGGTCACAACGTCATCGAGCCGGCACGGCATGCACGGCCTGTGCTCGTCGGACCTTTCACGGACACGGCGGCGCAGGCGGTCGACCGCCTGCTGGCGGCAGGAGGCGCGGTGCGGGTCTCGTCGGCCGAGGCCCTTGCTCTCGCCCTGGACGAGCTGTTGCGAGACCCGGGGCGGGCTGCGGACATGGGTCGACGGGCGGCGGCGGCGGTGGCCGGCGGCCAGGGGGCGCTCGAGCGGCATCTCAAGATCCTCGCGGCACGCCTCGGGCAGGCTGGCTTCGCGCGCTCGGAGCGAGACGGGTGAGAGCCAGGGTCGCTGCCATCGTCGAACGCGTATGGCGCAGCGACGACGCCTGGAGCCGCCTGTGCCGGTCGGGGCTCGGCCCCCTCGCGGCGCTCTACGGTGGCGCCATCGCCCTGCGAAACGCCGCCTACGATCGAGGGTGGCTGCGGGTCGTGCGCATTCCCGCGCTGGTGGTGAGCGTGGGCAGCCTGGCGGTGGGCGGCAGTGGCAAGACGCCTCTGAGCCTCTGGATGGCCGAGCGTCTTGCGGCACAGGGTTACCGCGCGGCGATTGTCGCCCGTGGCTACCACAGGCGCCGCCGCGGCCTGGTCGTCGTCGGCGTGGGACGCGGGCCGCTCGTTGGCCCGGACGAGGGCGGCGACGAGGCGGTGATGCTCGCCAGGCGATTCCCCGGGCCCGTGATCGTGGCGGAGCGCAGGGGGGCCGCGGCTGCGCATGCCTGTGCCGCGCTGGGCAGCGACGCGATCGTGCTCGACGATGGCTTTCAGCATCGCGCCCTGCATCGTGACGTGGATCTCGTCCTGGTCGCGAGCGAGCTGCGGGGCGTGCGGCTGTTGCCGGCGGGCCCGTTGCGCGAGCCGTGGTCCGCACTGCGGCGGGCCGATGCCCTGCTCACCGCAGGCCCTCCGCCCGGGAACGCTCAGGGTGTGCCCGTGTTCCGCATACGCACGCGGGCGACGGGGCTGGTCGGCGTACGGGACGGCGTCTGGGTCGAGGAACGGCTCGAAGCGCTCGCTGGTGCCTCGGTTGTTGCCGTGACCGGCATTGCCCGGCCCGAGCGGTTTCTGAGCACGTTGTCGGGCTGGGGTATCCGCGTGACCCGGCATCTGGCCTTTCCGGATCACCACCGGTATCGGCGGGCCGATGTGCAGCGCATCGTCGAGGCCAGCTGGGGGAGCCCGGTGATCACCACGGAGAAGGACCTGGTCAAGCTCGAGCGGTGGCCAGCGCTGGCCGGGGCCAGGGCGCTCCGGTTGGCGCTCGAGGTCGAGGAGGAGGAGCAGCTCCTCGCGCTGCTGCGCGCGGCCGACCGGGCACGGCAGGTGGCGTCCCGCCCCGATTGACGATATCGAGAGCTCATGCCAGTTCCTGCAGACCTCCTCGAGATCCTTGCCTGTCCGCAGTGCAAGGGTCCGGTGACGCTGACGCAGGCCGGGGACGGGCTCGTCTGTGCGGCGTGCAAGCTTCGTTATCCGATCAAGGACGATATTCCAATCATGCTCATCGATGAGGCGGAGCGCCTGGCCTGACGCGCTCCCGGGTCGGCGGCTGCTGGTCGTCCAGACAAGCTTCCTCGGGGATGTCGTCCTCACGACGCCGCTGGTTAGCGCGCTTCGCGAGCGCCTGCGGCCCAGGCACCTGGCGGTCCTGGTTCGACCGGAGGCGGCGCCCCTGCTCGAGGGGCACCCGGACGTCGACGAGGTGCTTGTCGACGACAAGTATGGGAGGGATCGCGGGCTCTGGGGGCTTGCGAGGACGGCACGGCGACTCCGCAGGGCGAGTTTCGATGTCGCCGTGTCGCCGCATCGCTCGCTCCGCACCGCGCTGGCGCTCGCGATGGCCGGAGTGCCTCGACGGGTCGGTTTCGGCTCCGCACATGGTGCATGGCTGTATCATGTGCGTGTGGGTCGGGATCCGGAGCGCCACGACATCGAGCGCAATTTGGCCCTGCTCGCGCCGTTCGGTGGACCGCCCGTCGGGAGGCCGCGTCTCTTCCTGCCCGTGAGCCCGGCTGCCCAGGCCCGGGCAGCCGAGCTGCTTCCCGCGGGAGCGGGGCCACTCGTCGGCATCGCACCGGGATCGGTGTGGCGGACGAAGCGCTGGGCACCCTCTGGCTTCGCGGCGGTCGCGGCGGCGCTGGCAGCCGACGGTGTGCGGGTCGTCATCGTGGGAAGCGTGGCGGACCGGCCCGTATGCGAAGAGGTGGCGCGAGCGAGTGGAGGCCGGGCTGCGATGCTCGCGGGGCAGACCGATCTGGCCACGCTGGTGGCGGTGATCGATCGCTGCGCGGTGCTGGTGTGCAACGACAGCGCGCCCATGCATATCGCCGGCGCGCGGAATATCCCTGCGGTGGCGATCTTCTGCGCGACGACGCCCGCACTGGGCTACGGACCCTGGCAGTCCGCGAGTACCGTGCTGCAGGCCGACCTCGCGTGCCGCCCGTGTGGGCGGCACGGCGGGCAGCGGTGCCCGCGGGGGACGGAGGACTGTATGCGTCTCGTGCCGGCGGACCGCGTGCTCGCCGCTGTCCGCAATCTGCTGGGCCATCGTCCGCGGGCGGGCTCGGCGCCGTCATGAGCACGGTGGCGGCCATCGTCGTCGCGACCCACGGGGGCGGGGCGCTGGCCGAGGCGCTGCGATCCGTGTCCTGGGCCGACCAGCGCCTCGTGCTCGATCCGACGGGCCAGCTCGATGGGCGCCGGCTTGGCGCTGGGGTCGTGACTGGAGGGCGCCTCGAGCTGCGCGAAGACATCTCGAGGGTGCTCCTGCTCGGTGAGCGGGAGCGCCTGGCGGAGGATGCCGCCGCGACCGTGCGCGCGGCTGCGGCGGGACCGGTGGAGGCGTGGCGGATGCGGAGAGAGCTCTGCATCCTCGGGCTGCGGTTGGTGTTGCCCGGCGCCCCGGTGCGACTTGCTCCGCGCGGGGCGGAGCTGGCGATCACTCCTGGACTCGACCTCGCGCTCGCGTCGGAGGCGCTGCGCGCTCGGCGCTTGCCTCGCCTGAAGACCCGGCTGCGCATCGAGGCGGCAGGGACGCTGAACGAGGCCATGGAGATGTTGACCGCGGAGGCGCGTGCGATGGCTGCGCTCCTCGCGGCAACGGGGGCTCGCGCGGGTGGGGCACGGTTGGCGTGGACGGCGGCGGTCGCCGCGGCGACGGTGTTGCTCGCCCGGGGTGAGCGACGTTGCGGGATCGGGCGGTTTGTCGCCGCGGTCCTGCGGGGCTATCGCAACGTCGTGGCATGGACGATGCTGTGGGAGCAGAGCCACGGGCGGGTGGAGGTCCGGTGAGGGGCACGGGCGAGGCGATGGTCCAGCAGTGAAAGTGCCGGCCACCCACGTCGTACTGCGAGCCGGAAGCGTGCGGGTCGCCGTCCGCCGCGATCTTGCCGACGAGCTCGGCGGGCTGCTGCTCGCTCGCAGGCTGGGGATCCCGGCCGATGCCGAGCCGCTCGCGGGGGGACGCGGGGGGGGCTTCCGGCTCCGGCTCCGCAATGGTCTCGGGACGGTGGTGCGGAGCTGTCGGCGCGGGGGGGTGCTCGCGCGCCTGGTGCGCGAGACCTACCTGGGTGTCGTCGCTCGGCCCTGGCGCGAGCTGGCCGTCGCTGACGAAGCCCGGCGACGGGGGGTGCCCACGCCGGAAGTGCTTGCGGTACGCGTGGTCGGTCGTGGCATGTACCGGGGAGCCGTCGTGACGGCCGAGGTCGAGGGAGGAGCGCCCCTGGTCGAGGCTCTGCGCTTCGCGGGCGAGGAGACGGCCCGTGCGGCGATCGCTGCGGCGGCGGGTGCGGCCATCGCGACGATGCACCGAGCCGGGCTGATGCATCGCGACCTGAACGCGACGAACGTCCTGGTGCGGACGATCCCGGGCTGCGAGCCGGTCGCGGTCGTGATCGATCTCGATCGGGCGCGACTGTGTCGTGGCCCCGTGGCGCTGCGACAGCGCAAGGCGATGCTCGCACGGCTCGCGCGCTCGCTCGAAAAGCTCGACCCTGGGGGGGAAGTGACGGGGAGGGGCGAACGACGGGCGTTCCGCGGCGCGTACGAGGCGGCCCTGGGGGAGCCATGCGGGTGCTGATCGTGCTGCCGGGTGCGCTGGGCGACGTGATTCGTGCCTTGCCCCTGCTCGGTCGTCTGCGGCGGGGCGCGCCTGGAGCCTGCCTCGGCTGGGTCGTCGAGCCGCTGTCGTCGCCCCTGCTCGAAGGGCATCCGTGGCTCGACGAGGTCGTCAGGGTACCGAGGCGCGGTGGGCTGCGAGGCGCGATCCAGGCGCTGCGCGCTGTGCGGGCCTTTCGCCCGGACGTTGCCCTCGATCTCGGCCGTGGGGCGAAGAGCGCGCTCTTCGCCCTGTGGTCTGGAGCCCGACGGCGTCTCGGTTTTGCGCGTGGGGATGCACGGGAAGCGAGCTGGCTCGTTGCGACGGAGCGGCTGCCCGAGCAAGGGAGCCAGCGCGCGAAGCTGGAGCAGTACCTGGCCTTCGGCGATGTCCTCGGGTTGCCGCCGGTGGAGGTCGCCTTCGGGCTCGAGCCCACGCCGCAGGAACGGCTGGACGCTGCACGGATGCTGGATGGGTTGTCGCCCCCGCGCATTGCCGCCTGCGTGGGCTCGAGCTGCCCGGCCCGGCGGTGGTTCTCCGATCGGACGGCCGGGGCGCTCGAGGTGCTCGTGGCACGCACCCGTGGGAGTGCGGTGCTTCTCGGCACGGCGGCGGATACAGCATTCGCTGCCGCTGTCGCACAGCGGAGCCAGGTGCCGCTTCGCAATCTCAGCGGCCGCACCGACCTCCGCCAGCTCCTGGCCATCCTGGCGCAGGTGGACGTCGTGGTGGGCCCCGACTCCGGAGCCCTGCATCTTGCTGCGGCGTTGGGAACACCCGTCGTTTCCCTGTGGGGAGCGACCAGTGCGGTGCGCTCGGCCCCGTGGGGCTCCGAGCATCTGGTGGTCGAGGGCCGGGCACCGTGCGCTCCGTGCTTCCTGCGGCACTGCCCCATCGGTCGAGTCTGTATGCGGGGGATCGAGGTCGATGCCGTCGTGGCACGGGCGCGGGAGGCGCTCGGCGCGTGATCGGGCAAGGATACCGGGCGGGATACGAGCCCTGGGCCGACGAGGGTTGGCGCGGGTGGCGTGCCCGCGGGGCAGCGCTCGACATCGCAGCCTGTCTCGCGCTCGCTGCGAGCGGCGCCGGACGTCGTTCACGACATGCGCGAACGCTGCCCTGTGCCGGCCCAACAGGGACTATCTGGGTCAAGACCTGGCCAGCGCCAGGCGCCAGGCGCGCGCGTCGAGCCTTTGTCATGGGAGAGATCCTGACGCGCGCAGGGCTCGTTGCCCCCGCCGCGCTCCTCGTGGGATGGCGGCGCGGCGAAGGACTTCTGGTGACGGCGCATGTCGAGGGACACGGGTTGCTCGAGCGCTTCGCCGCGCTGGATCGAGCGGGCGCCGATGCGCGTGCGGCGCGCCGGAATCTGTGCCGGCTCCTCGGTCGGGAAGTCGCCCGGCTGCATCGGGCCGGGATCGTGCACGGAGACCTCGTCCCGACGAATCTGCGCGTGTGCGGCGCGCAGCTCTGCTTTCTGGATAACGACCGCACGCGACGTCTGCCGTTCGCGATCGGCGCACGGCGGAATCTCGTGCAGCTGGGGCGTTTCGTCGTTCCTGGCGTGACGCTCACGGACCGCGTCCGGGTCCTGAGGGCCTACGCGGCCGAGCGCGGTCTCTCGCGCAGCGCTCGACACCGCCTCGGCTTCTGGGTGATGCGCAAGGTGACCGCGCGACGCTGTGCCATCGACGGTATCCCTCCGGCGCAGGCATCGCGAGTGGGGTTCCGTCGCCTGATGCGGGCCGGTGGACCCTTCGATCCCGCACTGCGCCCGACACGAGCCCAGGAGCCCTCGCCATGAAACGCGCCCTGGTCACGCTGGGCCACCCGAGGCATGCAGGCATGCTGCGCGCCCTGCGGGTCCTGGACGATGCGGCCGAAGCGCACGGGTGGGAGCTCCGCTATGTGGTACCGTCGCGGGAGCCCCTGCTCGATCAGGTCGGCTTGCCCGCCGAACGTACGGCGGTTGTGCCCGGCCTCGCGGGCTGGCGGCAGTGGCGCGGCCGGCTTGCGCTTCCTGCGACGCTGCGGTCCCTTGTCCGCCTGGGACGCCAGGCCGAGCTGTTCTACTCGGAGACCTTGTCGACCTTTCCGTACTGCTGGTGGGCTGGCAAGCTCCTTGGCATTCCGACGGTGGTGCACGTGTACTCGAGCTACGGGAGCGCCCGGTCCTACCGCAAGTACGGGCTCGGGTGGGCCCGGCATGTCATTGCGCCGTCGGCCGACTCGCTGGAGCTCGCGCGCACGGCACTCGGCGGGTTCGCCGCCGGCACGCGGACCCGGGTGGTGTACAATGGCATGGATATCGAGCGGATCGCTCGCGACGCCGCCCGGCCGCTTCCCGAAGCCCTCGCGAGCCTGGGGCGACCGCGGGTCGGCATGGTCGGCAACCTCGACTGGCGCAAAAACCCGCGGGCACTGATCGAGGCGACCCCGGCCATTCGGGCGGCCGTGCCGGGCGTGCAGGTCCTGCTCGTCGGGGCATGCCCGGACGCGGCGAGCGAGGCGCAGCTCCGCGAACGCGTCGTGGCCCTCGGCCTCGAGGGCTGCGTCACGATCACGGGTTTTCTCGCGAATCCGTTTCCGGTCGTGCGCGCGCTCGATGTCCTGGTGCATCCGGCGTTGCGCGATCCCTTTCCCCTGGCGCTCCTCGAAGGGATGGCGCTGGCACGACCGATCGTGGCGTCGGCTGTCGGGGGGATTCCAGAGATGCTCGTCGCTGGCGAGAGCGGGGTGCTGGTGCCGCCTGATGACCGCGACGCGCTGGCGGCGGCGGTGATCGCATTGCTGCGAGACGAAGCGCGGCGCCACAGCCTCGGGCAGGCCGCGTTCCGCCGGCTGACGACGCGGTTTACCCTACAAGCCTTCGCGGATGAGATGTTCTCCGTCTTCGACCAGGCTGCACAGGAGGGGCGAGCACGATGGCGGAGGTGACGGTCGTGCTGCCCACCTGGAACCGGGCGCACACGCTCCCCGAGAGCCTGGCGAGCCTGCTCGCGCAGGAAGGGGTGGAGTTCGAGGTCGTGGTGGTCGACGATGGCTCGACGGACGACACGCCCCGGCTGCTCGCCGGGCTGGCGCACGCCGATCCGAGGGTCCGCGTCGTCCGCACGGCGCATGCGGGCGTGGCGGCGGCCCGCAATGCGGGCATCGCTGCCGCGCGGGCGCCCTTCGTGGCGTTTCACGATTCCGACGATCGCGCGCTGCCCGGACGGCTGGCGCGGCCAGTCGCCTATCTGCGGGCGCATCCCGAGGTCCATCTGGTGATCCAGAATGGCTGGATGCTGGCAGCGCCCGAGACGCCCGGCGCGGTCGAGAAACCATGGATTCGCCCCGCCGTCGCCGCGTCCCTGGCCGGGCGACCGATCGGCGTGGCCGAGGTGTTCCGTTGGAATCTCGGCCAGCTCCAGGGGATGACCTTCACGCGCCGGGCGCTCGAAGCGACCGGGCCGCTCGACAGCGGTTTCCGCATTCTGGACGACTTGGATCTCGTGCTGCGGGTGGTCACACGGTTCCCGGCGGTGTTTCTCGATGTCCCGGCCTTTGCGTATCGGCGCAACCCCGAGGGACTCGCCCGGAATCGGTCGACGGTGCGCGAAGAGGCGATCCGCCTTGCAGAAAAGCTCGTCCAGGAGTCTCCGCAGGTGCTCGAGGTCCTCGGCCACGAGGCCTTCCGGCGGCGGCAAGCGCGTCGCTGGGCGCGGCTGGCGAGCGAGCGGGCGCGCATGGGGGAAAGCGCGGCCGCGCGCGAGGCGCTCGCACGGGCCCGGCAGTACGAACCACGCAGCGTCGCGCTGCGCCTGCGGGCGCTGTGGCTGCGCCTCCGGTCGTGAGGCATGCGCATCGCGTTTCTCCATCGCAGCCTCAGCGGCGGCGGCACCGAGGCCGATCTGCGCCGCATGGCAGTCGGCCTCGCCGCTCGGGGCCATCGCGTCAGCGTCTTCGCCGCGAAGGGGAGCGATGCGCTGCCGGGTGTCCGGGTGCATCGGGTGCCGGTGATACGCGCGGGTCGTCTCGCGCGCCTCGTGTCGTTCGCGATGGCGGCCCCGCGGCTGGCCGAAGCGCAGGGTCCTTTCGATCTCGTTGTCGGATTCGGCCGAACGCTGCGGCAGGATGTCGTGCGCGTCGGCGGTGGAACCCATCGGAGTTATCTCGCGCGCATGCAGCGGGCCGGGCTCCGCGGACCATGGCTCGGGCCCTACCACCGGGCGATTCTCTGGATTGAAGAACGCCAGTTCGCGGCTGAGGCGTACCGCCGCGTAATCGCCGTTTCCCGCGTTGCCCGCGACGAAGTCCGGCAAGACTACGGTGTCCCTGGCGATCGCATCGCCGTCGTGTACAACGGCGTCGATCTGGAGCGCTTCCATCCCCGATACCGCCAGGATGCGGGGCGCCGCCTGCGTGCGGCCTTCGGGATCCCGAACGAGCTCAGGGTGTGTGCGGCGGTCGGAAACGGCTTTCTCCGCAAGGGCTTCGACGTGCTGCTTGCGCTGTGGCGCGAGGATCCGCCTCCCTCGACGGTGCTGCTGCTCGTGGGCAACGATGAACGCCTGGGACGGTGGCGACGCGCGGTGGCGCACGGTCCGCTGGCCGATCGCGTGCTCGTCGCGGGACCGCGCGGCGACATTCCCGCAGTCCTGGCGGCGGCGGACGTCGTCTGCATGCCGTCGCGGCAAGAGGCCTTCGGGAACGTCGTCCTGGAGGCCTGTGCGGCTGGCGTCCCAGTGGTCACGAGTCGCCTGAGCGGAGCCGCCGAGCTGCTCGGTCCCCCACTCGATGTGCTGGTGATCGACGATCCCGGAAACCGGCCGGCACTGCGGGCAGCGATCCTGCATGCGCTCGGCCCCGAGGGGCCCGCGTTCGGCCAGGCAGCGCGGCTCCGCGCCGAGGAGTTCTCCTGGGAGAGACATCTCGACCGCCTGGAGCACGAGCTGGGCGAGGCGTGCGGTGCGCGCTGAGAGCGATCGACGGATCGTGCGCGGGCCGCTTCGCGCATGGCTGGCGCCCGGGGTCGACCTCGACGCCGATCTGGCTCCGGGAGGCGATGTGGACTGGCTGCTGACGCACCCGCGCTGTCGCCTGGTGAAGCTGCAGCGCAAGGTGATCGTCGGTCGGGTGACGACCCGCAGCGGGCCCCTGTGGATCAAGCGCTATACGGTGCACGCGCTGCGGGTGTATCTCGGCAGCCTCGGCCACCCCTCTCCGGCGGACCGAGCCTTCCGGGCCGCGCGGGCGCTCGAAGGGCTCGGATTCGCTGTCCCCACCCCGGTAGCAGCGCTGGAATTCCGGTGTCTCGGGGGTCTCCAGCGGAGCTTCTTCGTGACCCGCGAGGTCGAAGACGCGACGACAACCGATGCACGCTGGCGTGCGCTGGCCGGACGACCGGCGGGACGGCAGGCGCTCGCGCGGGCGCTCGGTACGCTGCTCGCCCGGCTGCACGCAGCAGGCGTGTACCACAACGACCTCAAGGACGTGAACATTCTCGTGCGGGGACCGGAGATGGCGCCGGCGCTCGTCCTTCTCGATCTCGAACGCGTAACGATCGGGCGACCGCCGAGCGTCCGCCGCCGGCGGAAGAACTTGATTCAGCTCGAACGGACGCTCGGGCGGCTCGCGAACCGTGCGGCCCGCTTGCGCGTGCTCGAGGCGTACCTCGGTGTCGCCTCCTCCCGGTCGACGCGCCGGAGATGGGCTCGGGCCATTCTCGCTGGAGCCGCCTCCAAGGACCGCCGCCGCCCTCAGGATACTCCGCGGCGCCAGGCCGACATCAGCTGCACCGTCGTCTGCCAAGACGAGGCTGAACGCATCGCCGCGTGCCTCGACAGCGTTCGCTGGTGTGACGAGGTGATCGTCGTCGACGGCGGCTCGCGCGACGCTACGGTGTCGATCGCAAGCGGTATTGCGGACCGCGTGCTGGTCAACCCCTGGCCGGGGTATCGGGCGCAGAAGCAGTTCGCGTTCGATCAGGCGCGCAGCGCATGGGTCTTGAGCCTCGATGCCGACGAGCGGGTGCCGGCGGAGCTGGCGGCTGCGATCGAGGATGTGCTTTCGCACGAGATTCCGGCCGACGTGGCAGGCTTCCGGATCCCGCGGCTGGTGCCCTACCTCGGTCGCTGGTGGTACCGGGGAGGCTGGTACCCGCGGCCCGTCGTGCGCCTCGTGCGCCGCGACCGAGCTGTATGGGCAGGGACGGATCCCCACGATCGCCTCGCCGTGCGGGGGCGCGTGCTCTCGCTCCGTCCACCGATCCTCCACTACAGCTACGAGAACGTCGCCGATCACCTGCGCAGCGTGGCCAAGTTGACCGCTGTGTCCGCGGCGCAGGTCCCTCCCGGCCGCCGCGTGGGATGCTCGCGGATCGTGCTGTATCCCGCCTGGCGATTTCTTCGTGCCTGGATTCTTCGTGGGGCGGTGCTCGAGGGGCTGCCTGGGGGCTTTGTGGCGATGACCGATGCGTTCTACGTCTTCCTGCGCTGGGCTCGAGTGTGGGAGCGGGAGCGTCGGTCGTGAGCGAGAGCCGTCGCATGCGGACCTCCGTCGTCGTGGTCAACTGGAACGCCGGCGGCGCCCTGGAGGCGTGCCTGGCAAGTCTCTCCGGCGAGCGAGCCGTGGCCGACGAGATCATCCTCGTCGACAATGCCTCGCAGGACGGAAGCGTGGCCGCAGCCCGCGTTCGGGCGCCGTGGGCGCAGATCATCGAGAACCCGGCGAATCTGGGGTTCGCCGGCGGCGCCAACCGCGGGGCTGCTGCGGCGACGGGCGATATCCTGCTCTTCCTCAACCCCGACGCGCAGGTGCGCCCGGGGGCGATCGGGAAGCTCGTGGATGCGTTCCGCGCGTTCCCGCGAGCCGGGATCGCTGGCGGGGGGCTGGTCGATGCGCGAGGCCGCTGGCAGCCGTCGGCAGCGCGCTTCGGCCCGGCGAGCCATCTGCTGCTCGATACCACCCTCGGGCGCCTGCCGGCCCGCTGGCGACGCCGGCCCTACGTCGTGGATTGGGTGTATGGAACCTTCATGGCGGTGCGGCGGGAGGTCTTCCGCGAGCTCGGGGGTTTCGATCCCTCGTACTTCTGCTATGGCGAGGATCTGGATTTTTGCCATCGGGCCGCCCGACGGGGCGTGCAGGTGATCGTGGTTCCCGAAGCGCAGGCCGTGCACGGGACCAGCCCGAGTGCCACGCAGCGCTTCGGAGAGGGCCGCATGGCGGCTGTCGTCGAGGGCGAGCTGCGCTTCTATGCGCGCCATGGGCCGTGGACCGCGGTCGTTGTGTTTCGGGGGCTCGCTGCAGCGAAGTTCGCTACCAAGGCGGCGCTCGCGGCAGCTGCTGGCCGGGTGGGGGTGGCAGCACGATACGCCAGCGTCGTGCGCGCCTGCCTGTCGCCCGTGCCGTCATGACCCGAGCGGGCGCGATGCACGAGGATCGACTGACCCTTGCCGTGCCCTGCCGCAGCGACGAGCCGGCCCTGGGCCGCACCCTGGCCGTGGCCTTCGGCCGCTGTCGCGAGGCGCGGTACGGTCAGGACCGTCCGCTCGAGGTGGTGGTCTGCGTGAACGGGCCGGGGGCGCCGACCAGCCGTGCAGTGAACGACCTGCGGGTGTTCGCCGCTCGCCACGCGGCCCCGTGCACGCTGGTCGATGCCGACGCCGGCGAGCACTGGCCACCGCCCGCCGACCCGCTCGGCGTGATCGGTGTCCTGACCGCGCGCGAGGGCAAGCCCATCGCCTGGAATCTCTTGCGGGCAGGTGTCCGTTCGGCGCTCGTCGTCTTCCTCGACGCCGATGTCGATCTTGGGCCTGACGCGATTGGCATGCTTCTCGACGCGCTCGTCCGTTGTCCGCAGGCGGCGATCGCCTCGCCACGGACCAGGTGCGCTCCCCGCAATTCGCCGCTCGAGCGGATTCTCGCTGCCCCCTACCGCATCGACTGGCCGAATCTCTCGGGGCAGCTGTACGCAGCGCGCCTGGCAGCGCTCCCGCAGCACATGCCCGAGGACGTCATCATCGACGAGCGCTGGCTCGAGCTGACGGTGGGGCGTGGGCGTATCGTGCGGGTGCCCGAGGCCCAGGTGATCGTGCGCCTTCCCGCCACGCTTCGGGATTTTCTGCGCCAGCGCATGCGAATCGAAGCCGGGAAGATCCAGCTTGCTCGAGAGTACGGTGCGCTGCTCGGACGCGGTACACCCCAGCCCGGCGTGCGGAAGGTGCTGCAGAGCCTCGATCCCGCGGACCGCCTGCGCGCACTCGCCTACCTCGTGCTCCGCCTGGCCGCGCGCATCGGAGCAGCAGCGCGATGGCGGCGTGGGCGCTCTGCAGGACTCTGGCCGCAGGCCACGAGCACCAAGCGCTGGGAGGGAGGGTGAGGCTGTCATGCGGGTTCTCGTGCTGGTGACGCGTCTCCCCGTGCCGCCGTGGCGCGGCGACCAGGTCCGTGCCTTTCACCACCTCCGCATTCTGGCCCGGCATCACGAGATCACCTGTTGCGCCTTGGTACCAGCGCCGCCGCCGTCGCCCGTGCTGGCAGCCGTCGAGGCCCTCGGGGTGCAGGTGGTGATCGAGCGCCTCGGCTGGCTCGGGGCGATCCCCGCCCTCGGCCGGGTCTTCGCCGGTGATCGCCGACCACTGCAGGTGCTCTTGTATGCACGGCGGCGCGCGAGCCGACGTGTGGCGGCATTGATCAGCGCAGGACGCTTCGATCTCGTGCATGCCCAGCTCGTTCGGACAGCTGCCTACTTGCCGCGAGCGGGCGGGCCGCCCGTGGTCGTCGATCTCGTCGACGCGCTGTCGCAGAACATGGCCCGGCGCGCAGCGCGCGAGCGCGGCCCGGTCGGCTGGGTCGCGGCATGGGAAGCGGCGCGACTGCGACGCTTCGAGCCCTGGCTGGCGCAGCGGGTGGCCCGCTGCCTCGTCGTGGCCGCGCCGGAGCGGGCCGCGATCGGGGTCGCTGGTGTGGACGTCGTGCCGAACGGCGTGGATACGGAGCGTTTCCCCTTCCATGCGGGGGAACGTGCAGGGGCGCGCATCATCTTCGCAGGCAACCTCGGCTATTTCCCGAATGTCGATGCGGCCCGTTGGGTGGCGCGCGAGATCTTTCCGCGGATCCAGCAGCGGGTGGCCACTGCAGAGCTGCGGCTGGTGGGGGCACGCCCGGCGCGAGCTGTGCGCCGGCTGGCGGCGCGGCCTGGGGTGAGGCTGATCCGCGACGTGCCGACGATGGCCACCGAGCTTGGCGCGGCAGCGGTGGCCATCGTGCCGATGCGCTCGGGTAGTGGTCTGCAGAACAAGGTTCTGGAAGCGATGGCAGTCGGTACGCCGGTGGTCACTACCCCCGGCGTGGCGGCAGCGCTGACGGCGACGCCTGGCGAGCACCTGCTGGTTGCCAAGGACGCAGCAGGACTCGCCGACGCTGTCGTGGCGCTGCTGCGGGATCGAGAGCGGGCACAGGCCATGGCACGTGCGGCCCGGCTGCTGGTCGAGCGGCGCTACCGGTGGGAGACTTCGGCCGCGGGCGTCGAGGCTGCCTGGCAGGCGGCCGTGAAGGCCCGCGTCGAACAGCAGTCCCCGTCGATGGACGCACCGTGTTGCACCGAGCAAGGTGTCTGCTAAGCAACACGCGTGCATCGGCGGGACGCGACATGGCGCCTGCGCTGGGGAATCCTCGCTGCAGGCGACGTCCTGGCGTGCCTGCTGGCGTACCTGCTGGCCTTCGTCCTGCGCATGCTGGTGCCCTTGCCGTTCACCCAGGGGTACTTGCCGTACGTTCGTTTCGGCGAGGTGCCGCATCACTGGCTCGAGATGGCCGTCGCGCAGCTTGTCGCCCTCTACTTCCTCGGGCTGTACGAGATTCGGGCCGTCATGCATCCGCGGCGCCATCTGGGGGGGGTTGCGGCAGCGGCGGTCCTGCAGATGCTGCTGCTGATCGCCGTGTACTTTCTGCGACAGGATCTGCAGTTTCCTCGCTCCATCTTCGTCGTGCTGGCGGGTCTGAACGGGCCCCTGGTCTTCGGGTGGCGGCTGGCGTGTCGGCGGATGATGCGCCCCTGGCCGCGGCGACGGGTGCTGGTGGTGGGGACGAACGTGGCCGCAACGGAGGTCGTGGACACCATTCGCGCGCACGGCTGGCTGGGCCTCGACGTCGTGGGGGTGGTCGTCGGCAGTCCCAACGGCAGCCGGCCCCCGCCCCTGGCCGACGTCCCGGTGCTCGGCTCGCGGGAGGACCTGCCCCTACTGCTCGAGCGACACCAGGTGGAGGAAGTGATCATCGCCTCGGATCCGAGCTGGCAGGACGAGCTTTTGGACAAGCTGGCCCGGCGTTCTGCCGTGCGCGCCCGAGTATCCGTCGTGCCGTCCCCCTTCGAGATCCTCATCGGGCGGCGCGAAACGCTGCGGCTGCATGACATCCCGCTCATCGAAGTCCTTGACGACGCGCCTCACGACGGGGCAGGCGCCGCGGTCAAACGCGCCGTCGACGTGGGGCTGGCCCTGGTCCTTGTCGTGCTGACAGCACCGGTCATGCTGGCCGTGGCCGCGGCCATTCGCCTGACGTCCTCGGCGCCGATAATCTACCGGCAGACACGCGTGGGAAAGGACGGCCGGCGCTTCGTGATGTACAAATTCCGCACCATGCATCCGGAGGCGGAGCGGACGACCGGTCCCGTGTTGGCCCGGCGGCACGATCCCCGGGTCACAATGCTCGGCCGTCTCCTGCGTGCGACGCGGCTCGACGAGCTGCCCCAGCTCTGGAACGTGCTCCGCGGCGACATGAGCTTCGTCGGGCCGCGCCCGGAGCGGCCCGAGTTCGTCGCGCGCTTCGAACGCGAAGTGCCGGGATATGCCAGCCGATTCCGGGTCCGCCCGGGCCTTACCGGCTATGCCCAGGTGAACGGGGAATACCAGACCTCGGCTCCGACCAAACTGAAGTACGACCTCGCGTACATTCACAACCGCTCGCTGTGGCTCGACCTGCGCATCCTCTCGGAGACGGTCAAGGTCATGCTCACCCGTCGGGGCGTGTGAGCGCGACGCCTCCCGAGCGGCGTCCGGCGGCGGTGGAAGGGGCTGCGCTGCCTGCCGCGCTGCGCAGGACTGCGAACGGGGTGCTCGCCCTGACCGTCGTGTCGCTGCCGCTCTCGACGAGCGGAATGCAGATAGGCATCGCTGGCCTGGGCGCGCTGGCTTTGGTGGCGCACAGCGCTGGCTGGCCTGTGCTCTGCCGGACGCCGCTCGACGGGGCACTGGTCGTGTTCTTTGCGGCTCTGGCGGTCAGCACCCTCGTCAGCGGGCATCCGCTCGAGGCGACCGGGTGGAGTCGCCTCTGGGTCGTGGTCGGCTATTTCGGGGTCTACTGGTGGGTGACCGACCGCAGGCATGCGCAGCGGCTCGCGCTCCTGCTGGTGGCTGCGGGCGCGGTGGCTGCGGCCTACGGCATCCTGCAGCATCATACGGGAGTCGACTGGTACCGCGAGGCCCTCGGCCGGCCGACACGGGTGCGACCTCGTATCGAAGGGGCGGCGGGCTTCGCCGTCGTTGGCTTTTTCAGAAATTACCTGACGTACGCGCACACGATGGTGTTCCCGCTCTGTTTCGCGGCGACCTTCGCGCTGCGCGGCATGTGGCTTGCGGCAGGGGCGGCGATCCTGTGCGCGTCGGCCATCGCCTACGCCACGGCGCGCGGGGTCTGGCTGGGGCTGGTTGGCGCGGCCCTGTTGCTCGTGGCGATCGGCCGACTGCGCGCCGTCGCGTACGTGAGCGCCCTCGCTGCGGTCGTCGCCACGGTAATCATGTGCTCGCCGGGCCTGCGGGCGCAAGTCGAGCCCATATGGACCCTGGGCGGGGCCAACGCCGGGCGGATGGCGATCTACGGCGCCAACCTCGACATCATCCATGACCACCCGGTGTTTGGCCTCGGCTTCGGTCGGTACCGCGTGGCGGCTCGGCCCTACTATCGGGTCTGGCCGGCGGCGGATCGTCGGTCGCACGCGCATTCCAATCTGTTCCACATCGGGGCAGAAGCGGGGCTCCTCGGGGTCGCCGCGTTTTGCTTCCTGTTCGCCGTGCTCCTCAGGCGAGGCTGGGACGCGCTCGCGGCAGCCTCGGACGACGGTGTGCGAGCGACGGCGGCCGGAGCCTGGCTGGGGATCTGGGCATTCCTGATCGCCGGCCTGACGCAGTACAACTTCGGGGACAACGAGGTTGCCACGGCAATGTGGGTCACGGCGGCCCTGTTGATGCGCTGTCGGACCGACGACCCGTGAGAGTGCTCCACGTCGATCCTGAGCGGGGCTGGGGCGGTGGCGAGGTGCAGGTGGCGGCCCTGCTGGATGCGCTTGCGCGGCGAGGCCATTGCTCGACGCTCGCTGCGCCGCTAGGCAGCCCGCTGGCGAAGGTGGCCGAGGGCCTGGGGATCCGGGTGGTGCCCCTGGCGGTCGCCAATGCGCTCGATGTGGTTGCTGCGGGGCGGCTGCGCCGTCTCGTCCCCGGGCATGACGTGGTGCACTTTCACACGGCGCGGGCCCACGCACTCGCTCCGGCGTGTCGTGGTCTCGGCGCCCGCCTGATCGTCACGCGGCGAATGGATTATCGACCGCGAGGGGGGCCGTACGCTCGCTGGCTGTACACCCGGGTGGTCGATGCGGTGATCGCGATCTCGGAACGAATTCGCGACACGTTGCGCACGCTGGGCGTTCCGGCCGAGCGCATCCGGCTGGTGCCGAGCGGTGTCGACGCAGACCGGCTGCTGCCGCCCCCCGGGGCCCGCGAGGCGCTCCGGGCCGGCTGGGGAATCGGAGCGCGGGAAGTCGTGGTGCTGGCGATGGGTGCGCTCGTGCGGCGCAAGGGGCACGACCTGCTTCTCGCCGCAGCCAGCCGCTGTGAGCCCCGGGTGCCGCTGCGGGTGGTGCTCTGCGGAGAGGGGCCGGAGCGCTCGCGGCTGGCACGGCAGGCCGCCGCGCTGCAGCCCCCGGCGATCCTCGCCGGCTTTCGCCAGGACGTCGCCGCATGCCTGGCGGCGGCGGATATCGTGGCGATGCCCTCGCGGCACGAGGGTCTCGGGGTGGCAGCTCTCGAGGCCATGGCCGCCGCCAAGCCGGTTGTCGCCGCGCGCGTCGGCGGGCTGGCGGAGGTCGTGCGCCATGGAGAAACCGGGCTGGTGGTTCCGCCCGACGATGTGGACGCCCTCGCGGGTGCCCTGACGAGCCTGGTCGCCGATGGCACGCTGCGCGAGCGTCTGGGCTCTGCGGGGCGCAGCCGGGTGGTCGCACGATACAGCGTGTCGCGGATGGCAGCCGGGACCATCGCCTGCTACCAGGGACGCCCATGGCCGGACTGACGCCCGGGCGGCTCGCTGCGCTCGTTGGTCGGCTCGCGGGCGTGCGCGTGCTCGTGATCGGCGATCTCATGCTCGACCGATTCGTCTGGGGACGTGTCGAGCGCATCTCGCCCGAGGCGCCGGTGCCAGTCGTGCACGTGCTCCGCGAGGATGCCAGGCCCGGCGGAGCGGGGAACGTCGCGAGCAACGTCGCGGCGCTCGGGGGCCGGGTCACCATCTGCGGGGTGGTGGGTCGGGATGCCGCCGGATCGCGGCTGCGAAGCGTCCTGACCGCGCTCGGTGCGCAAACTGCCGACATCGTGGAGAGCCGCGATCGACCGACCACGCAGAAGACCCGGATCATCGCGCACAATCAGCAGCTCGTCCGTCTCGATCGCGAGCCCGTGGGACGCCATGACGGCGCCCTGGCACGTCGCCTGCGCGACCGGGCGATGGCCGCGCTGCGCCGCCACGATGTGGTCGTGGTGAGCGATTACGGGAAGGGGACGGTCGGTCCGGAGTTGCTCGCGGCGCTGGCCGAAGCCCACGCGCGGCAGCCCTTCACCTGGGTCGTAGACCCGAAGGATGCGAACTTCCCCTTTTACCGGCGTCCGTCGCTCGTGAAGCCGAATCGCGAAGAGGCCGCCGCGGCCTCGGGCATCCGGATCACCGACGAGCGCTCGCTGCAGGCCGCCGGGGAGCAGCTGTTGGCGCGCTGGCAGGCCGAGGCGGTGTTGATTTCGCGGGGCGACGAAGGGCTGGCACTGTTTCGACCGGGCCGGCGCGTGCGCGCGTTCCCGACGGTGGCGCGCGAGGTGTACGACGTCACGGGGGCCGGCGATACGGTGGTCGCGACCTGCGCGCTCGCTCTGGGGGCCGGGGCGACCTTCGAGGAGGCCACGATCCTGGCGAACCATGCGGCCGGGGTCGTGGTGGGCAAGGTCGGCACGGCGAGCGTGACGGCTATGGAGCTGCGCTCGGCGCTGCGGAGGCGATAGGGCGTGCGCAGTATGACCGGCTTCGGGACGGGAGGGGCCGAGGCGCCAGGGGCGCGCCTGACGGTCGAGATCCGCGGAGTCAACCAGCGCCACCTCGATATCAAGGTGGCTGCGCCACGCGAGTACGCGCCGTGGGAAGCGGAGATCCGCGACCGGATTCGCATGCGGGTTGCGCGGGGACGGGTCGACGTGACGGTGATACGCGTGCCGCTGGCCGCGCAGCGGCGGTACCGGGTGGCCGTGCGCGAAGAGCTCGCGGCGGCCTACGTCGAAGCTGCCCGGCGCCTCGGACGGCGGCTCGGTCTGGCGGGCGAGGTGGGGATCGGTGAGGTGCTGCGCCTGCCGGAGCTGTTCGAGGTATCCGAGCGGGCGCCGGAGCCCAAGCGCGAGCTCCCTGCGCTGCGCCGGGCCCTCGGGGCAGCCGTGCGCGCCTTCGATGCCGAGCGACGGCGTGAGGGGCGCCATCTCCGTCGCGACATGCAGCGACGCGTGCGGGCGCTGGTCCGACTGGCAGGTCGACTCCGCACGCGTCTCCCGCAGGTCGAGCGGGCCGTTCGGCGTCGGGTCGAGGAGCGGGTCGCACGGCTGGGAGACGGGATGGGCCTGGATCCCGCCAGGCTCGCGCAGGAGCTGGCTGCGCTCGCGGAACGGGGCGACGTGACCGAGGAGCTGGTGCGCCTCGACGGCCATCTGGAGGCACTCGAGGCCGCGCTCCGGGCGCCCGGACCGGTCGGCAAGCGGATCGAGTTCCTGCTGCAGGAGGTCCTGCGCGAGCTCAATACCATGGGGGCCAAGGCCTCGGATCTCGCGACGAGCGCGCTGGTGCTCGAGGCCAAGGGCGAGGTCGAGAAGCTCCGGGAACAGATCCAGAACGTCGAGTGACCTGGCCAGATGGGATGCAGCGGGACGGCGAGCAGGATATGATCCGACGTGGTGCTCATCACGATCTCCGGACTCCCTGGGAGCGGCAAGACAACGGTGGCTCGCCTGGTGGCCGACGCGCTGGCCCTCGAGCACGTCTATGCCGGCAATGTGTTCCGCGAGCAGGCTCGCGCCCACGGCGTGTCGCTGGAGGAGTATGTGCGCCGGGCGGAGACGGATCCGAGCATCGACCGCGATCTCGATCGCCGCATGTGCGAACGGGCGGCGCGAGGCCAGGCGGTCTTGGAGGGACGGCTGGCGGCCTTTGCTGCGGACCAAGCAGGAGTGCCGGCGCTCAAGGTGTTTCTCGACGCGGCAGAAGGCATCCGCGCCGAACGGATCCGCCAGCGGGAGGGGGGCGCGAGGGGCGATCGCCTGCGCGATATCCAGGCCCGCGAGGCCTCCGATCGGCGTCGCTATCAGGAGCTGTACGGGGTCGATTATCACGCCCACGAGCGCTACGACCTGGTGCTCGATACCGCCGAGCGGACGCCCCGCGACATCGCGGACACGATCGTGCGCGAGGCCCGACGGCGCTTCGCGCGATGACGCGTGCATGACCATCACCGATCTCGTCGAGAAGGTGCGGAGCTACAACCCGGGGGCGAACGTCGATCTCGTCCTGCGGGCCTACGATTTCTCCGCCAAGAAGCATCAGGGGCAGCGGCGCCTCTCGGGAGAGCCGTATCTCACGCATCCGCTCGAAGTGGCGGGCATCATCGCGGAGCTGCGGCTCGACGTCCCGAGCGTCGTCACGGGGCTGCTGCACGATACCGTCGAGGACACCCTGGCCACACTGGAGGAGCTGGAAGCGCTGTTCGGCCAGGAGGTCGCGGGGCTCGTCGATGGCGTGACGAAGATCGGGCAGGTCACGTTCAGCTCGCGCGAGGAGCGGCAGGCGGAGAACTTCCGCAAGATGCTCCTGGCCATGGCGCGGGACATCCGGGTGATCCTCGTCAAGCTCGCCGACCGCACCCACAACATGCGCACCCTGGCCCACGTGAAGCCCGATCGACAGATCGAGATCGCGCAGGAGACGCTCGACATTTACGCCCCGCTCGCGCATCGGCTCGGCATCTCGTGGCTGAAAAGCGAGCTCGAGGATCAGGCGCTGCGCTTCCTGCACCCGGAGGTGTACTACCAGCTCAAGCGGAGCGTGGCGAAGAAGAGAGCCGAGCGGGAACGATACACGAAAGAGGTGGTGGCGATTCTGAGCCGGCGCTTGACGGAGGCGGGAATCGAAGCGGAGGTGAACGGGCGCCCGAAGCACTTCTACTCCATCTACCAGAAGATGCAGGCGCAGAACCTGCTGTACGACCAAATCTACGATCTCATCGCCTTCCGGGTGATCGTCGACTCGGTCGGCGAGTGTTACGAAGCGCTCGGCGTCGTGCATGCGCACTGGAAGCCGGTGCCGGGGCGCTTCAAGGATTACATCGCCCTGCCGAAGCCCAACGGCTACCAGTCGCTGCACACGACCGTCATCGGGCCCTGGGGGGAGCGCATCGAGATCCAGATCCGCACGCGGGAGATGCACCGCGTGGCGGAGTACGGCATCGCGGCGCACTGGCGCTACAAGCAAGGGGCGGATGGCCGCAGTGCTCCCGATCCGGACGAGCGTTTCGTGTGGCTGCGACAGCTGCTGGAATGGCAGCAGCAGCTGCAGGATCCCCAGGAGTTTTTGCGGTCGGTCAAGGAGGATCTCTTCAGCGAGGAGGTCTTCGTGTTCACCCCGAAGGGCGATCTGCTGAGCTTTCCCGTCGGGTCGACGGTCATCGATTTCGCGTATCGGATTCATTCGGAGGTCGGCCATCACTGCGCCGGGGCCCGGGTGAACGGCCGGATCGTGCCCCTCAAGTACACGCTGCAGAGCGGGGATACGGTCGAGATCGTCACGACCGCGACCCAGACGCCCTCCAAAGACTGGTTGAAGCTCGTCAAGACCTCGCGCGCCAAGCAGCGCATTCGCGGGTGGATCCGCAGCCAGCAGAGCCAGCGATCCATCGCGGTCGGCCGCGAGATTCTCGAACGCGATCTGCGTCGCCACCAGCTCGATCTCGCGGTGCTGCGGAAAGACGGGACCCTCGCGCGCGTGCTGCAGGAACTCGGGGTGGCGGACGAGGAGGCGCTGCTCGCCGACCTCGGCTACGGCAAGCTCACGGCGCAGCAGATCCTGGCGCGCATCCTGCCCGAGGCGGAGCTCGAGAAGCGCGAGAAAAAGCAGGAAGGCGCCCTGCAGCGGCTGATGCGGCTCGTGTCGCGACAGACGAAAAGCGGTGTGCGCGTTTCGGGGGTCGACGATGTGATGGTGCGGTTTGCCAAGTGCTGCTCCCCGTTGCCCGGCGAACGGATCGCGGGCTTCATCACGCGCGGCCGCGGCGTGACCGTGCACGCGGAGGAGTGCGTGCGCGTGCTGGAGGCGGATCCGCAGCGACGCATCGATGTGACCTGGGAGAACGGGAAGGGGACGCTGCGCCCAGTGCACGTCGAGGTGACCTGCGTGGACCGCCCGGGACTCCTCGCGGCGATCTCCAAGGCGATCAGCTCCACGGGAACGAACATCGCGCGGGCCGAGGTGCATTCGCTGGGGGATTCGAAAGCCCAGAACATCTTCGAGCTCATGGTCAGCAGCGTGGACGATCTCAACGTCGTCATGCGGAACCTCGGCCGTGTCCGCGGCGTGCTGAAGGTGACGCGAGTGCGCGGATGAAGCGGGCGGTCGAGACGGCGCGTGCCCCACGTCCTGTCGGCGCGTACAGCCAGGCGGTCGCGGCGGGGACCCTCGTGTTCTGCTCGGGACAGATCGGCCTGGATCCGGTGCGCGGCGTCCTGGTCACGGGTGGAGCGGCGGCGGAAGCCGGGCGGGCTCTCGACAATCTCGCTGCTGTGCTCGAGGTCGCCGGACTCGAGCTCGACGACGTGGTGAAGACGACCGTGTTTCTGGTCGACCTGGCCGACGCGGCAGTCGTGAACGCGGTCTACGGCCGGTACTTTTCGGCCCCGCTCCCGGCGCGATCGACCGTGGTAGTCGCTGCCCTGCCGCTCGGTGCTCGCGTCGAGATCGAGGCGATCGCCCTGCGGCGCGAAGCCTGAAGTGCTGGAGGCAGCAGGGGCCTCAGGCGGGCCGTCGATGCGTACCGGCCGGGGCCTTCACGACCTTGCCGCTCCGCAGACAGCGCGTGCACACCCGCATGCGCCGGGCGGCCGATGCGCCCACGCGGACGCGAACCCGCTGGAGATTCGGCTGCCAGGTCCGTCGCGTCTTGTTGTTCGCGTGGCTGACGTTGTTCCCCACGGACCGCTGCTTGCCGCAGATTTCGCACGCGCGTGCCATGACGCGCACGCCGCTACCACGCAGGCGCGCGTCAGGCAACCTGCTCACCGCCGATGGGCCTCGCCCCGGACCCGGCGGATCAGCTCGGTCGTCGACAGCCCTGGGACCAGCGGGATGCGCTCGACCCGGCCCCCGCGCCTCTCGACCTCGGCACGACCGACGATGTCGTCGAGCGCCCAGTCCCCACCCTTGACGAGGACGTCGGGCTCCAGGGCGACGATCAAGGACAAGGGCGTGTCCTCGGCGAACACGATCACGTGATCGACCGCGGCCAGGGCTGTCAGCACCTCCGCCCGCTCGGCCAGGCGCATGATCGGGCGACCGGGTCCCTTCAAGCGCTCGATCGCCGCATCGTCGTTGAGGCCGACGACCAGGATGTCGCCGAGCGCACGCGCGGCCGCGAGGTAGCGCACATGGCCGGCATGCAGCAGATCGAAGCATCCGTTGGTGAACACGACCCTCGCTCCCGCCCGCCGCGCCCGGGAAAGACGCTCGCGCAGGGTCGGGATGTCGGGCGCAAGCTTGGCGAGCGACACGCGCGGCTGCTAGCGCGCGGCTTGGGCGTGCGCAAGGGGGAGCTGCAACCGTGAAGCCTGACGCGGCGGGGACGCCGACGCCGCGGTCGCGCCTTGACGCTTTCGGAGCGGCCCGTTAGAGGGCGAGCGATGTCGGCGTACCGGCGCCGTCGTTGGCGCGAGGCCATGACGGTGCGGCTCGACCTGAACGGGCTCCTCGGCGGGGCGCCGGGGAGCAGAGGGCTCGTCCCTGCGACGCTGGAGGCGCTGGCGCCGGCGTTGCGTGCCGTGCGGGCGGAGCTGCGGGTGCGGCGGGACCGGGGAGGGCTCGGCTTCGCCGCGCTGGGCCAGTTGAGCGATGGCGTGGAGGCGGTGCGTGCGCTGGCCCGGGACCTGGCCGAAGAGTTCGACACGCTGGTTGTCCTTGGCGTCGGGGGGACGAGCCAGGGCGTGCGGCTTCTCGTGGAGGCGCTCCGGGTCGATGACGGCATGCGCGTCATCGTCTCGGACTCGATCGATCCGACAGCGCTGAGTGCACTCCTCGGCAGGGTCGAGCTGGCGCGGACCGTGTTCAACGTCGTCAGCAAGTCCGGCGATACGGCCGAGACCGTCGCACAGTTTCTGGTGGTCCGCGATCGCCTGCTCCGCGATCGGGGGGCCGTCGATTACAAACGTCATCTTGTCATCACCACCGATCCGGAACGCGGCTCGCTGCGGCAGATCGTGAACGACGAGGGGTTTCGCGCCCTGAGCTTTCCTTCGGGAGTTTACGGGCCCTTCGCGGTCCTCGGGCCTCCCGGACTGTTCCCCGCTGCCTGCGCGGGCGTGGACCTCGAGGCGCTGCTGGCCGGGGCGGGGTATGCTGAGGAGCGCCTGGCGCACATCGACGAACCGCTTCGGGATCCGACGCTTGCGCTGGCGGGAGCCCTGATCATGCTCGGCGTTGCGCGCGACGTGCGCAGCTTGGTGGTCATGCCCTACGCCGAGCGATTGAACGCCCTCGCCGAGTGGTTCGCGGCGTGTTGGAACGAGTCCGTCGTCAAAGCTGTCGGTCGGGACGATCAGCCAATCGCCGTTCGACCGACAGCCGTACGGGCGAGGGGGAGTTCCGACCGCTATGCGCAGCTGCAGTCCTACCTGGAAGGACGGGGCGACAAGGTGACGCTCTTCTTCCGGGTCGAGGACCATGGAGAGGCCATTGCCATTCCCGCGGCGTACCAGGACCTCGAAGCCGTCGGGTGTCTCGGAGGCGCCGCGCTCGGCACGCTTCTTAACGGCCAACAGCAGATTCTAGAGCTCGCGCTGGGACGGCACGGGCGCGCGAGCGCGACGGTCGTTCTCCCCGTCGTCAACTCCTTCACGGTTGGCCAGCTCGTGTACATGCTCGAATGGACGGCGGTGGCCGCGGCCCTGCTGGCTGGCGTGGAGCCCTTCGGCCATCCGGCGAGCGACGACCTCAGGCAGTACACGTACGGCTTGCTCGGCCGGCCGGGGTTCGAGGCTCGTCGTGCCGAGCTCGAGGCCTGGCTTGCAGGGAAGGATTCGCGCCTCGTCCTGTAAGAGCACAGCCGCATGGGAACCATCGCGATTCTCCCCCCGGAGGTGCAGGGCCAGATCGCGGCCGGCGAGGTCGTCGAGCGTCCGGCGTCGGTCGTCAAGGAGCTGGTCGAGAACGCCCTGGACGCTGGCGCGACCCAGATCGACGTCAGCCTGCGCCAGGGCGGCGTCGAGTGGATCTCGGTGCGGGACAATGGGGCAGGGATGAGCCCCGAGGATGCGGTGCTCGCCTTCGCGCGGCACGCCACGAGCAAACTGGCATCCGCCGAAGACCTGGAGGCCGTGCAGACCCTTGGCTTTCGGGGGGAGGCCCTGCCGAGCATCGCCGCTGCCGGCACGGTCCGGCTCGTCACGCGGCAGCGGGATGCGGCCTGCGCGATGGTGGTCGAGGCGGATGCCCATGGGGCCCGGTTGGCTGGGCCAGCGGCGAGCCCCGCGGGCACCACCGTCGAGGTGCGCGATCTGTTCGCGACGACGCCGGCACGGCGGAAGTTTCTGCGCACCGCCGCGACAGAGGTAGGCCATGTCGTGGATCTCCTGACCCGCCTCGCCGTAGCCTGCCCGACGACCGGGTTCCGTCTCGACCATGACGGCCGGGAAGTGCTCGGGTACCCCCCGGTCCGCTCGACGCGCCAGCGACTCGCGCAGGTGCTGGGCGCCGATCGGGCGGGGGCGATGATCGAGCTCGAGTCGAGAGGGCAGGGCATGACGGTGCAGGCCTTTCTCGCGCCTCCGCGAGAATCCCTGGCCACGGCGCGACTGGTGTGGACCTTCGTCGGCCTAGCTGGCCCGGAAGGACGTTCCGCCGTGCCCCGCTGGGTCCGTGATCGCTTGCTCCTGCGTGCGGTGCTCGATGGCTACGAGTCGCTGCTCATGCGGGGGCGGTATCCGGTCGCCATGCTCTTCCTCACCGCTCCCCCGGGGGCGATCGACGTCAACGTCCACCCGGCGAAGCTCGAGGTACGGTTCCGGCAACCGGCAGCCGTGCATCAGCTGCTCGTGAGCGCAGTCCGCGGACGTCTGGCGAGCGCCCTCAAGCCGTCGGACGTGCTCGGCCAGCCGACGGCGCCAGCCGAGCGCCTCGGGGTCGCCGAGACCCTGGCGACCTACGAAAGCGCTGGGGCCTCGCCGCCCTCGGTTGCGACGGACGCCGGAGCGGCGCCAGGAGCACTGGGCCTTGCCGGGGAGCTCGGGGTGCAGTCCGCGTTGTGGCAGCCTGCACCCGAGGGTTATGCGGCGCTGCGATTCATCGGTCAGGTGTTCGAAGGGTACCTCCTCTGCGAAGGGCGCAGCCGGCTGGTGCTGATCGACCAGCACGCGGCTCACGAGCGCGTGCGGTTCGAACGGCTGCGGCGGGAGCACGTGCGCGGAGGCGTGGCGCGCGATGCCCTGTTGGTCCCCGAGGCGATTACCGTGTCGCGCGCGGAGCTTGCGGCGCTCGAGGAGCAGCTCTCCACTCTCGCGGCCGCGGGGCTGGAGGGCGAGCCCTTCGGTGCGGACAGCTTTCTCCTGCGCACGGTTCCGCGTCTCCTGCGTGGCCACGACCTGGGGGCGGTGATCCGGGCCGTCGCTGCCGAGCTTCTCGAGGATGGCGCGAGTCGCGCCGCCGAACGGGCCATGGAAGCCGTGCTCGCGACGCTGGCCTGTCACAGCGCAGTTCGCGTCGGCCAGACGCTCGATCCCGGACAGGTGCGGGCTTTGCTCGAAGCCATGGACGGCGTGGATATCAACGCCCACTGTCCTCATGGCCGGCCCGTCGCTGTCGAGCTCAGCCGGGGCCAGGTCGAGGCCCTGTTCGCCCGATGAGCCGGCCGCGGGTCGTGTGCCTGGTCGGTCCGACGGCAAGCGGGAAAACCGCGCTCGCCCTCGAGCTGGCAGAGCGTTTCGATGCCGAGGTGGTGTCGGCCGACTCGCGCCAGGTGTACCGCGGGCTCGATATCGGTACGGCCAAGCCGAGCCGTGCCGAACGGGCCCGGGTGCCGCACCACCTGATCGACGTGGTGGACCCGGAAGACCAGTTCGACGTGGTGCGGTTCCGGACGCTTGCGCGATCGGCCATCGACAGGGCCCATGCCCGGCACAGGCCGGTCCTGATCGTCGGCGGCACCGGGCTCTGGGTGCGGGTCCTGTTGCGAGGGGTGTGCCCGGCACCGCCAGGCGTCCCTACCCTGCGAGGCGCACTGGAGGCCTGGGCCGTTCGCGAGGGTCCGGGGGCGCTCCATCGCCGGCTGGCGCTCGTCGACCCGGTCGCGGCGGCCCGGATCCATCCCCACGATACGCTCCGCGTGGTCCGCGCGCTGGAGGTGGCTCTGGTGAGTGGTCGACGCCTGTCGGCCTGGCAAGCCGACCATGCCTTTCAGGATGCGCCGTGGGACGCGCTGGTCATCGGCCTGGTCCGGCCCGCTGCAGAGTTGGCGCAGCGTATCGAGCGGCGAGCGCAGGGCATGCTGGAGAGCGGCCTGCTCGAGGAAGTGGCTGCGCTCGCCAGGCGCGGCCTTCCCCCCGCGGCGCCGGTCTGGAGCACGCTGGGCTACCGTGAGCTTCGCGCCTGCGCGGAGGGGACGGCGGACTGCCGGAGCGGAATCGAGTCCATGGTGCGGGCGACCTGGCGGTTCGCGCGACGGCAGCTCGCGTGGTTCCGCGCGGACCCCACAATCTGCTGGCGTCACCCCGAAAAGGACGGCTCGCAAATCGTGGCCGAGGTCGAGCGATTCCTTGCAGCAGGCGAGCAACCGCATGACGTGCGCGTTGCAAAGCCCCAGGCTGCAGGCTAGACCCCGCAGGCGGTCCGCTCGCATGCCCCGACCCGTATCGATTCCCGCGCTCCGGCGACGGATCGATCGCCTCGACGATCAGCTCCTGCGACTCCTGAACCGTCGTGCCGAGCTGGCTCGGGCGGTTGCAGAGCAGAAGGCGCGGCGCGCAGCTCCGATCTACGCTCCAGCTCGGGAACGCCAGGTGCTCGCGCGCATCGTTCGGCAGAACCGCGGTCCCTTGGGCGGCGAAGCGGTGCGGGCGATCTTTCGCGAGATCATCTCCGCATCGCGCGCCATGGAGCAGCGGCTGCGAGTCGCCTACCTCGGACCGCAGGCGACTTTCGCGCATCTGGCCGCGCAGCGGCAGTTCGGCGGGACCGTGGACTACCTTCCTGCGCCGACCATCTCCGAGGTGTTTCGCGAAGTCGAGCGGGGCAATGCGGACGTGGGCGTGGTGCCTGTCGAGAACTCGACCGAGGGGATGGTGGCACACACGCTCGACCTCCTTGTCGACTCGCCGCTCAAGATTTGCGCGGAGATCATCCTGCCGATCCGACACTGCCTGCTCGCGGCTCCGGGCCAGCGTCTCGACGACGTGCGGCTCGTGGCTGCGCACCCCCAGGCGCTGGCGCAGTGCCGGCGATGGTTGGGTACGCATCTCCCCGGGGTGCCGACCGTCGAGGAACGCAGCAACGCGGCGGCGGCGCAACGGGCGGCTGCGGAGGAAGGCCTGGCGGCGATCGCTTCGGAGGTCGCAGCGACGACCCACGGTCTCGACATTCTCGCTCGGGGCATCCAGGACGAGGCGAGCAACGTCACCCGTTTTCTGGTGCTCGCGCACCACGATACCGAGCACGCGAGCGGGGACGACAAGACCTCGCTGGTCCTCAGCGTCCGGGACGAGGTCGGAGTGCTGGCACGACTGCTGCGCCCCTTCGCGCGTTACAACGTCGACCTGATCAAGATCGAGTCGCGACCGCTTCGGGAGCGGCCGTGGGAGTACTATTTCTTCCTCGATCTCAAGGGGCACCGTCGGGACGCCCAGGTGGCGCGGGCGCTCGAGGCGGCGGCCCGGCGTGCGCTTCGGCTCGTCGTGCTCGGCTCCTACCCGCAGGCGGTGACCCCGGAGGCGTGATGGACATTCGGCCACTGGTGCCGGAGTGGATCCGGACGTTGCAGCCCTACCCGCCCGGGAAGCCCATCGAGGAGCTGGAGCGGGAGCTCGGTATCGCCGGATCGATCAAGCTTGCCTCCAACGAGAACCCGCTCGGCCCCTCGCCACGGGCCCTGGCGGCGATCACCGCGGCGCTTCCCCGGCTCCACCTCTACCCCGATGGCTCGGCCTTCTACCTGCGCCGCGCCCTGGCCGAACGCCTGCGCGTATCGGCCGAGGAAATCCTCGTCGGCAACGGGTCGAACGAGATCATCGAGCTCGTGGTGCGTACCTTCCTGCGTCCGCGCGACGAGGCCGTGATGGCCGACCAGGCCTTCGTCATCTACCGCATGGTGACCCAGGCCGTCGCGGCGATACCACGAGTGGTGCCGCTGCGCGCGTTCACTCACGATCTCGAAGCCATGGCCGAAGCCGTCACACCGCGGACGCGGCTCGTCTTCGTCGCCAATCCGAACAATCCGACGGGCACGATGGTCGGCCGCGACGCGTGGCGCGCTTTCCTGCGCGCGCTGCCGCCCCGCCAGCTGCTCGTGGTGGCTGACGATGCGTATGCGGACTACGTGGAGCATCCGGAGTATCCCGATACGATTACCGATCGCGGCGACGGCAGCGTGCCGGTGATCACGCTGCGGACCTTTTCGAAGCTCTACGGGCTCGCGGGACTGCGCATCGGGTACGCCGTGGCTCCCGCTCCGGTGATCGAGGCCATGCAGCGCATTCGCCAGCCCTTCAACGTGAATGCGCTGGCGCTGGTCGCTGCGCAGGCTGCGCTCGACGATGCGGAGCACGTGCGCCGCACGCTCGAAGTCAACCGCCAGGGCATGACGACCCTCACCGACGCGTTCCGCAGGATGGAGCTGCCCTTCGTGCCCAGCGTGACGAATTTCGTGCTCGTTCGCGTGGGACGCGGCCTGGCCGTGTACGAGGCGCTACTCCGTCGGGGAGTGATCGTCCGCCCGATGGATGGCTATGGCTTTCCCGAGTACATCCGGGTCACGATCGGCCTGCCCGAAGAGAACGCGCGTTTCCTGGCGGCGCTCGAGGATGCGCTCCGCGAGGTGCGATGAGCTACCTGATCGAGCGCATGACCATCGCGGGCGTAGGCCTCGTCGGGGGATCGCTGGCCCTGGCGGCACGGCGTGCCGGGCTGGTCGGCGAGGTCATCGGTTACGGGCGCAGTGCGGCCAACCTGCTGGTCGCGCGCCAGCGCGGCATCGTGGATCGGGTGGCGAACGATCCGGCGGATGCCGTGCGGCGGGCGAACGTGATCGTGCTTGCTGTGCCGGTCGGCGCGTGTCCGCGGCTCGCCGAGGCCTTTCGTCCCCATGCGGCACCGTCGGCCGTGCTGACGGACGTGGGGAGCGTGAAAACGCGCGTGGTCGAGGCGCTCGAGGCGCGCTGGGATGCTGGGCGGGTGGTCGGTGGCCACCCGCTCGCGGGCAGCGAGGCCTCGGGGGCACAGGCCGCCCGCGAGGACCTGTTCGCCGGCCGGAAGTGCGTGCTCACGCCCACGGTGGCGACTGCCCCGGAAGCGCTGGCAGTCGTGCGCGCGCTCTGGGCGGGGGTGGGAGCGACCGTGGTCGAGATGCCGGCTCCGGTGCACGACGGCCTTCTGGCGCGCGTGTCCCACGCCCCGCACCTCGTCGCCTACGCCCTCGTGTCGGCCGTCGCCGAGGTAGTGATCGACGGGCATCCGGCGCTCGCCTGGGCGGCCAGTGGGTTTCGCGATGCCACCCGGATCGCGGCCAGCCGTGCCGAGCTGTGGCGGGATATCGCGGTGGCGAACAGCCCGGCCGTGCGCCAAGCCCTGGCGGAATTCCGCGCCGTGCTCGACCGCCTCGAAGCGCTCATGGCGGCGGGGGATGGCGCGGCCTTGGGCGAGGTCCTGGAGCATGCCAGCACGATCCGGCGTGCCCTCGACGGTGCGGCCCAATGACCGGTGTGCGTATCCGATCTGGCCGGAAAGCGCTCGTCGGCCGCTGTCGTGTCCCGGGGGACAAGTCGATCGCCCATCGGGCGCTGCTCCTCGGGGCGCTGGCCGAGGGGACGACGCTGGTGCATCCCTTCCCCGGCGGCGCCGATGTCCGGGCCACGCTCGAGGCCATCCGCACGCTCGGTGTCGAGGCGACATGGGAACAGGAGGTCGTGCGCGTTCGCGGGGCGGGCCTGAGCTGGGCCCCGCCACGACCCGTCCGCATCGATTGCGCGAATTCCGGCACCACGATGCGGCTCGGCGCCGGCGTGCTCGCCGGACAGCCGCAGCCTGTCACGCTCGATGGCGACGCCTCGCTGCGACGGCGTCCCATGGAGCGCGTGGCGGTTCCGCTCCGGGCCATGGGGGCACGAGTCGAGACCGCCAGTGGCTACCCGCCCCTCCAGGTGGCGGGAGGGCGGCTGCGCGCAGTCGACTGGACCCTCTCCGTGGCAAGCGCCCAGGTGAAATCCGCGGTGCTGCTCGCCGGCCTGCGTGCCGAGGGGACGACGCGGGTTCGCGAGCCCCTGCCGACGCGCGATCATACCGAGCGGTTGCTTGCCTGGATGGGCGTGCCAGTGACCAGGCATGCCGACGGTGCCGCGCTATCCGGCGGCCAGGGCCTCCACGGCGCAGACATCCCGCTGCCTGGCGACCCGTCATCGGCCGCTTTCCTGGTGGTCGCCGCACTCCTGGTTCCGGGCTCGACGCTCGTTCTGCAGGACATCGGGCTCAACCCGACACGAACCGGGGCGCTCGCGATCCTCACGCGGATGGGGGCGTCGATCCGCGTCGAGAACGCGCGGGAGGTGGCTGGCGAGCCGTGGGGCGACATCGAGGTGCGGGCCGGTGCGCTGTCGGCGACGGCGATCGGAGCGGCCGAGGTGCCGGCAGCGATCGACGAGCTTCCGGTGCTGACGGTGGCAGCCGCCTTCGCCGACGGGGAGACCCGCATCAGCGGTGCTGCCGAGCTTCGGGTCAAGGAGAGCGATCGGCTGGCAGGGCTGGAGCAGCTCCGAGGGCTGGGCGTCCCCATCGAAACCTCTGGCGACGGGTTGGTCATCGGTGGATGTCGCGATCGGATGCTGTCGCCGGGGCGGGTGTGGACCGGGGGAGACCACCGGATGGCGATGGCGTTCGCCGTCGCTGGCCTGCGGACGCCCGGCGGACTCGAGCTCGACGACGCGCAATGCGTGGACGTGTCGTTCCCCGGGTTCTTTCGCCTGCTCGAGGAGCTCGGGGCCGTGGTCGAACCGGTATGAGACGGGCAATCGCCGTCGACGGACCGGCTGGAGCGGGCAAGAGCACGGTGAGCCGGCTCTTGGCGCGGCGACTCGGGCTGATGTACGTCGACACCGGCGCCATGTACCGGGCCGTTGCCCTGCTGGCCACGGAGCGTGGCATCGCCGTCGACGACGAGACGGCGCTCGCGCAATTGTGCGACACGCTCGCCTTCGGCGTCAGCGAGGACGGAGAACGGCTGCTCGTCGACGGGCGGGACCTGACAGCGGCGCTCCGGCGACGTGAGGTGGCGGATCTGGCCTCGCGGGTTTCGGTCCAGCCCGCAGTGCGCGAGCGTCTGGTCGCCAGGCAGCGCGCCCTCGCCGGAAGCGGCGGGGTGGTGATGGATGGGCGGGATATCGGAACGGTCGTCCTTCCCGACGCGGCGCTCAAGGTCTTCCTGACAGCCTCGGCGGCCGAGCGTGCCCGACGGCGTGCGCGGGAGCTGCGCGACCGTGGCGAACCCGTGGACGAGGCAGCCCTCGAGGCCGAGATCGCGGCTCGAGACGCCAGAGACAGCAGCCGGGCGACCGCCCCGCTGCGGGCCGCGGCGGATGCCGTCGTCCTCGACACGACCCAGCTGACCATCGCCCAGGCAGTCGACAAACTCGAGGCGCTCGCACGGGCTGCTGGTGTGGCCTAGCGGCGAGCTTCGCCCTTGTCTTCCCGACCTTTCGGGGCTATGGGTTTCGGATTGCGCTCGGTCCTCGAGTCCCGCGCACAGGGGGTAATTACTTGATGTCCGTTTCGTCCGAGAGGCCCGGCCACGAGGCCGCCTCCGAAGAGGATTTTGCCACCCTCTTCGAACAGAGCATCCAGAGTCCGCGACCAGGCGAGGTGCTCCCGGGCCGTGTCGTCCGTATCGACCGTGACAGCGTCACAGTCGACATCGGTTACAAGTGCGAAGGCGCGATTCCCTTGCGGGAGTTCTCCACCCGGGATGGCGAGCTGCTCGTTCAGGTGAACGATGTCGTCGAGGTGTACTTCGAGGGCACTGACAGCGAGTCGGGCGAGGTTCGTCTCTCCCGGCAGCGCGCCCAACAGCTCTCGGCGTGGCGGGAGATCGAGCGCGCGTACGAAACCCAGGGGACGGTCGAAGGGGAGATCGTGGGCAAGGTCAAGGGCGGCCTCCAGGTCGACATCGGTGTGCAGGGCGTGAAAGCCTTCCTGCCGGGGTCGCATACGGACATCCGCCCGGCGCGCAACCTCGACCGCTACATCGGTCAACGCGGTCGCTTCGCGATCCTGAAGTTCAATCGCTCGCGCGGGAACGTGGTGGTGTCTCGTCGGGCGGTCCTCGAGCGCGAGCGCACGCAACTCAAGGAGGAGACGCTGAAGGTGCTCGAGGAAGGCGTCATCCTCGAAGGGACGGTCAAGAACATCACCGATTACGGTGCTTTCGTCGACCTCGGGGGCATCGACGGCCTGCTCCATGTGACCGACATGTCGTGGGCTCGGGTCGGCCATCCGTCCGAGGTCGTCCATGTAGGGGACCGTCTGAAGGTGGTGGTCCTGAAGTACGACCCCGAGCGCGAACGGGTCTCGCTCGGGATGAAGCAGATCATGCCCGATCCGTGGGCATCGGCTGCAGAGCGCTATCCGGTCGGCGCGCGGGTTCGAGGGAAGGTGCAGAGCCTGACCGATTATGGCGCCTTCGTCGAGCTCGAGCCCGGGCTGGAGGGACTCGTCCATGTCTCGGAGATGTCCTGGACCAAACGGGTCACCCATCCCTCGAAGGTACTCGAGGTGGGGCAGGAAGTGGAGGTCCAGGTCCTCGATGTCGACATCGCCAATCGCCGGATCTCGCTGGGGCTCAAGCAGGTGGAGCCCAACCCCTGGGAGATGGTGCGCATCAATCATCCCGTCGGGAGCCGGGTGCGAGGGAAGGTCAAGAGCATCACCGACTTCGGTGTGTTCATCGAGCTGGCTGAAGGCATCGACGGCCTCGTCCACGTGTCCGATCTGCACTGGACCAAGAAGGTGAAGCATCCCTCCGAGCTGTACCAGAAAGGGGACGAGGTCGAAGCCGTCGTGCTCGGCATCGACGTCGCTAGCGAGCGGATTTCGCTCGGGATCAAGCAGCTCACGCAGGACCCGTGGACCCAGGTGCCGCGACGCTACGCCCCGGGGACCAAGGTGCGCGGGGTGGTGACGAGCGTCACGGATTTTGGCGTGTTCGTCGAGCTCGAAGAAGGCATCGAGGGGCTCATTCACGTCTCGCAGCTGTCGACGGAACGGATCGATCGCCCAGCGGCCCTCTACAAGGTGGGCGACGAGGTCGAGGCCGAGGTCACGCAGGTCGACCCGCGCGAGAAGCGCATCGGCCTCTCCATCAAGGCGCTGCGGCGGACCGAAGAGCGCGAAGAGGTGGACGCTTGGATGAAGCGAGAGCAAGAGGGGGGACGGTTCTCGCTGGCTGACATGCTGCCCGAGGATCTCGAGCAGCGGGACAAGCCCAAGGCGTGATGATGGAGCGCGGGGATCGCGTTGCTCCCCCGGTGCGATGACGAAGCGCGAGCTGATCGACGAGGTGGCACGGACCTTTCCGCGCTTCTCTCGGCGCGAGGCGGAGATCATGGTGCACGAGGTGCTCGACGCCATGACCGAGGCGCTCACCCGGGGCGAACGCATCGAGATCCGTGGCTTCGGGAGCTTCGTGGTAAAATGCCGCCAGGCACGGGAAGGACGCAACCCGAAGACCGGCGCGATCGTACCCGTCGATGCGAAGCGGGTGCCCTTCTTCAAGGTCGGGAAGGAGCTCCGCCTGCGCGTGGATGGCCGGGCCGACGCCCTCCGGGGGGGCGTCGAGGGCTGAGCGGAGCGCCGGCCGTGCAGGTCCTCTGGGCCCCCTGGCGCATGGCGTACATTCGCGGGGAGGAGCGTGGAGACGAGCCCTGCATCTTCTGCAGGGCGACCGAAGGGGAGGCGCGGGCACGCCTGCTGTTGGGCGCGACGCGGCACAGCGTGGTGTTGCTGAACCGCTATCCTTACGCCAGTGCGCACGTGATGGTCGCCCCGCGGCGGCATACGGCGGCCCTTCCCGAGCTTCCCGAGGACGAGCACCGCGATCTCGCCGAGACCCTGCGGCGCAGCTTGGCCTCGTTGTCGACCGCCGTTCAGCCCGACGGCATGAACATCGGCATGAATCTCGGGCGCTGCGCCGGGGCCGGGGTCGAAGATCATCTCCACTGGCATCTCGTGCCACGCTGGCGCGGTGATACGAACTTCATGCCCGTGCTCGCCGACGTCAGGGTCATGCCGGAGCACCTCGAGGCGACCTGGGAACGACTCCGCCCAGCGTTCAGCTGGCTGGCCCAGGGGGCGTAAGGCTGCCACTCGACGTGGTGATCGTGGCCAACGCGAGCCCTGATGCGAAGGGCCGGCGACGATCGGGGGCGTGGCGGCGCGCGCCACGGCAGCAACGCTGCGCGAAGTCGAGGGGTTGCCCCACCGCGGCATCGTCATCGATACGTTCAGGCTGGACGACAGGCCGACGATGCGAGAATTCGTCGAGCGGATGACACGGCTCAATCGGGGGCTGGCCTTCTTCAGGCGGCCGGACCGACTCGCCGATGCCGTGCTGGTCGATGACGTCGCCGGGAGGCGCACGCGCGTGTGAAGGGCAATCTCCTGGCCCAGTATCTGCGCATCAAGGCGGAGCACGAGCATGCGATCCTCCTCTTCCGCCTGGGCGACTTCTACGAGATGTTCTTCGAGGACGCCACGACGGCAGCGCGCGTGCTCGATCTGACGCTGACCGCACGCAATCGGGGCGCCCCGGACGAGGTGCCTCTCTGTGGCTTCCCGGCGCATGCTGCGCAGCCCTACATCGGCCGGCTGCTGGCAGCTGGCCACGCGGTCGCGATCTGCGAGCAGCTCGATGCACCGGGCAAGGGCTTGATGACCCGCGAGGTGGTGCGGGTGATCACCCCGGGCACGATCCTGGAGGAGGAGAGTCTCGACCCGACCGCGCCGAGCTTGCTCGCTGCGCTCGTCCACGAGGCCGGGCGTTTCGGCCTGGCCACCGTGGACTTCGCGAGCGGAGCGGTGCGTGCTGCGGAGCTTCCGGGCTGGGCGGCGACGCGGGACGAGCTGGAGCGGCTCGAGCCGCGCGAGCTGTTGCTGGCGGAGGCCCTTCCGCCGGATGTGGTGACATGGTGTGGCCCACCTCGTCCCTGGGCCGTCGCCCCGTTGCCTGCGGCAGTGGTGTCCGAGGAGCACGACGAGCTGCCGCCGCTGGCGGCGCGTGCGGTCGCGGGTGCGCTCGCCTACGTCGATCGCGTATTTCGCCGACGGCCGGCCCACCTGCGGCCCGTCGAACGCTGGGACAGCGCGGGGGTGCTGTGCCTCGACGCGGCGACCCGGCGCAATCTCGAGCTGGTGGAGACGTTCCGGGGGGAGCGGCGGGGCTCGCTGCTGTGGTTGCTGGACGAGACCTGCACCCCGATGGGCGCTCGCCGGCTGCGGAGCTGGCTCCTGTGGCCGCTGCTGGATCTGCTGCGGATTGGCGAGCGCCTCGATGCGGTCGAGGCGCTCGTCGAGCGGCCGGAGGCGCGGACGGCGCTGCGCACTGCGCTCGATGGTGTGGGGGATCTCGAACGCCTCGCGGGTCGTCTCGGGGCGCGCACCGTCGGACCGCGAGAGCTCGGACAGCTCGCCGCCGCCTTGCGGCGCGTCGACGCCGTGCAGGCGGTCCTGGCGACGATCCCGGCGCCTCTCGTGCGCCGCCTTTCGATCGCGCTGGATGGTCTGCCGGACCTCGTCGCCGACGTGAGTGCGACGCTGATGGACGCGCCGCCGCCGCACACACGCGTTCCGGGATACATTCGCAGCGGTGCCCACCCGGAGATCGATGCGCTACGCGAGGCCGCGCGCGACGGCAAGGGTTGGATTGCCCGCTTCGAAGCGAGCGAACGGCAGCGGACGGGCATCGCCAACCTCAAGGTGCGCTACAACAAGGTCTTCGGTTTCTACGTGGAGGTCACGAAGGCGAATCTCGGCGCTGTGCCCCCGGAGTACGAACGAAAACAGACCCTGGTGGGGGCGGAACGCTTCGTCACTCCAGCCTTGAAGGAACACGAGGCACGGGTCCTCGGGGCGGAGGAGCGACTGCGGCTGCTGGAGCAGCACGTCTTCGCCGAGCTGCTGGAGCGCGCGGCCAGCCGACAGCCGACGATCGCTCGGACCGCAGATGCGCTCGCGACACTCGACGTGCTCGCGTCGCTTGCCGAAGTGGCCCACCGCCGGCGCTGGGTCCGTCCGCGACTCACCCGCGAGCGACGGCTCGTGATTCGCGAGGGACGGCATCCGGTGGTCGAGGCCCTGTCGAGCGAGCCCTTCGTGCCGAACGATACGCTGCTCGACACGGAAGACAGCCAGCTCGTGGTGCTCACCGGACCGAACATGGCCGGCAAGTCGACCTATCTCCGGCAGGTCGCGCTCATCGTGGTGCTGGCGCATCTCGGGAGTTTCGTCCCGGCCACCAGTGCGGATATCGGGCTCACGGACCGGGTGTTCACCCGCGTAGGGGCCAGCGACAACCTGATCGGCGGCGAGTCGACGTTCATGGTCGAGATGCGGGAAACGGCGCACATCCTGGCCAATCTCAGTCCCCGGAGTCTGGTCATCCTCGACGAGATCGGCCGTGGGACGAGCACCTTCGACGGCATCTCGATTGCCTGGGCGGTGGCTGAGCACCTGCACGAAGCGCCGGAACGCCCGCGGAGCTTGTTCGCGACGCATTATCACGAGCTCACAGCCCTCGCTGCGGAACGGCCGCGCGTGCGGAATTTCTCGGTCGCCGTCGCCGAATGGCAGGGGCGCGTGGTGTTTCTGCGGCAGGTCGTACCGGGCCCAGCCTCCCGGAGTTACGGCATCGAGGTGGCGGAGCTTGCTGGCGTCCCGGCCTCCGTGGTGGCCAGGGCACGTACCCTGCTCGCGGGGCTCGAGGCGGGAGGAGGGCCGGGGCACGAGGTCGACCGGAGCGGGATCGTCCCGGAGGACCGCGCACCACGCCAGCTCGCGCTGTTCCCTGGGGCGGAGGAACGGCTGCGCCGCGAGCTGGCTGCGCTGGATCCGGAGCGCCTCACGCCGCTCGAGGCCCTGGCGACGCTGGCGCGGCTGGTGGCGCAGGCCCGGCACGGCGCCTAGCGTGGGGCCGCGCGGCGAGCGTGCCGAGTTGACTCCGTTACGAAAACGATTTTCATTATCGGTCGTCTTGGCCTCGCAAGGAGCGAAAGACCGGAACGACCTAAGGGAGACCTTTCCCTTGCGCGATCTTCGACCAGGCCAGCGGGGCTGGTTGACGCCGCCGGCGAACGGGCCGGCTATCCCGCGTCGACTGCAGGATCTGGGATTCGTTCCCGGAACGGCGGTCGCGATGGTCCGGAGGGCGCCGCTGGGGGACCCGGTGGAGCTCGAGCTGCGCGGGTATCGACTGTGCCTGCGGCTGGCGCAGCTCGGTGGGCTTCGGGTCGCGCTGGCGGGGCCGTCGGAGTGAGCCCGTCCGGGGCGCGAGCGATGGCGCCCGTGCGCGTCGCATTGATCGGATCGCCCAACACGGGCAAGACGACCCTCTTCAATGCGCTGACGGGCGCATCGGCGCGCGTGGGCAACTATGCCGGGGTGACGGTCGAGCGACGCGAAGGGCGTCTGCGTGGCGCATCGCGCCCGGTGGCGATCCTCGACCTGCCGGGGACCTATGCGCTGGCAGGGGAAACCCCCGACGAGCAGATCGTGGACCGGGTGCTCGCCGGTACGCTCCCCGGCGAGCCAGTCCCCGACGCCCTGCTCGTCGTCGTGGACGCGACGACGCTCCAGCGTGGCCTCGGGCTGGTCCGGGAGGTCTTGGCGCTGGGTCGGCCGACCCTCGTCGTCCTCACCATGATCGACGAGGTCAAGGCCCGCGGGGGAGCCCTCGATGTCGCGGCGCTCTCCCGACGGCTCGGCGTTCCGGTCCTGGGAGTCGTCGGCCACCGAGGCGTCGGCATCGAAGAGCTCCGCCGATGGCTCGAGCACCCGGAGCGCTGGCCATGCCCGCGGACTGGTGTCGGGCATCGCGAGACGCCCGCGGAGCGTTTTGCCTGGGTGGACGCCGTGTGCCGCGAGATCGGGGCCGGTACGCTGGCGCGTGACTGGCGGACGGAGCGGATCGACCGCGTGCTGTTGCACCCGGTGGTGGGGTTGGCGGTGTTTGCTGGAACGATGCTCCTGGTCTTTCAGGCGATCTTTTCCTGGGCCGAGCCCGCCCGGAGCTGGATCGAGACTGCGGTCGCGGCCGCGGCCCGCGCCTCGCGCAGGGGGCTCCCGGCGGGTTGGGTCGCTGACTTGTGGACCGACGGCGTGCTGGCAGGCGTGGGGGCAGTGCTCGCGTTCCTGCCGCAGATCGTCATCCTCTTCGCGGCGCTACACGTGCTCAACGATGTCGGGTACATGGCGCGTGCCGCCTTCGTCGTCGATCGCGTCATGGGCTGGGTCGGGCTCCAGGGCCGCAGCTTTCTTCCGCTGCTGTCGTGCTATGCCTGTGCGGTGCCGGGCATCATGGCCGCGCGCACCATTCCCTCGCCTCGAGAGCGCATCGCGACCATCCTCGTCGCCCCCTTCATGACCTGTTCGGCGCGGCTGCCGGTCTACACGCTGCTCATTGCCACCTTCGTCCCGCCAACGGTGCTGGTCGGCCCGATCGGGCTGCAAGGGGTCACCATGCTCGGCCTGTACGCGCTGGGCGCGGCGACAGCCCTGGTGGCTGCGGGTGCCCTGACGCGCACCGTGCTCCGCGGCACGGTGTCCGTGTTTTACATGGAACTGCCGCCATACCGCTGGCCCACGGCTCGCGTGCTGGTGCGCCAGGTGTGGCGGAGCGCCACGGCCTTTGTGCGGCGTGCGGGAACGATCATTCTCGCTGTGTCGGTCGTCATGTGGGTCCTGTTGAACGTCCCCCGGGGCGCGTCCGAGGCGGGAGGGACGCCAGAGGCGACGGTGCGGGCCAGCCTGGCCGGACGCCTGGGCCGCGCCCTCGAGCCGGCGATCGCACCACTCGGCTTCGACTGGAAGATCGGGGTGGGGCTCGTGGCCAGTCTTGCGGCTCGCGAGGTGATCGTTTCGACCTTGGCCCAGATTTACGCGGTCGGAGACGCCGACGACTTCGCAGGCCTGTCGGAGGCCATCCGCGCCGACATCCGCCCCGAGACCGGGCGGCCGGTATTCACCGTGCCAGTGGCGCTGTCCCTCCTCGTCTTTTTCGTCTTTGCGCTGCAGTGCACGTCTACCATCGTCGTCATGGCACGAGAGACCGGCAGCTGGCGGTGGCCTGCCCTGGCATTCTCGGCCATGCTGGCATTGGCCTGGAGCGGGAGCTTCGTTACCTTCCGGCTGAGCCGTCTCCTCTGGCAGTAGGGCGAGCTCGGGCAGATCGTGCGAGCCCGAGGGGAGGCCGCCTTGCTCGTGCGCTCCGGCCTGGCGTATCGTGTGCGGGGAGGCGGCCTGGGGGAGGGCTGTAGACGATGATTCTCGCGACGCCACCCGCGGTGGAGCCTCTGGCGGCAACGGCAACCCTGCCGGCCGACCCGATGGCAATCGACGACGCCGGGCCGGTCGCGCGCGACTATCTCGGCAATGCGCAGGCCGAGTTGCGACGCCGCCACGACGCCGGCGCTGGCGGCCGGGCGGTGGTGGCGGCATACACGGCAGCTGTCGACCGCCTGGTCGAGTGGTTGTTCACCTACGCGACGCGGCGCTACCAGGGCCGGCATCCCTTCATCAATCAGCGCTGCGCCATCGTCGCCCTCGGGGGATACGGGCGCGGCGAGCTCAACCCTGCGTCAGATATCGACCTGCTCGTCCTCTATCCCTGGAAGTCGAACCCTTACGTCGAGACGGTCACCGAGCGCGTCCTCTACGCGCTGTGGGATGCGGGGATGCAGGTCGGACACGCCATGCGCAACGCGCGGGAATGCTGCCGCCTCGGCATGCGCGACATGATCGTGAAGACGGCCCTGCTCGACGCGCGCTGGATCGTCGGCGACCGGCGACTGATGGAGGAGTTCGAGCAACAGACCGTCGCAATGCTCTGGTCGACTGGGCAGAAGGCGTTCTTCCAGGAAAAGCTGGCCGAGAACGAGCGTCGGCATGCGCGGGCCGGCAACAGCGTGTACCTGCTGCAGCCGCAGGTCAAAGACGGGAAAGGGGGACTCCGCGATCTCCACACGGCGATGTGGATGGCCAAGGTGAAGTTCAAGGTCCGCCGCATGCGCGACCTCGTCCCCCTGGCCGTACTGAGCGAGCGGGACATCGCCGTCCTCGACGAGGCGCTCGATGGCGTGTGGCGGATCCGCAACGCCATGCACTTCGTCGCACGGGGGCATCACGACCTGCTGTCCTTCGAGCTGCAGGAGATGCTGGCGCCGGCGCTGGGTTTCGGACCGGGCCGGGACGGTGTCGAGCGTTTCATGCGGAGCTACTACCGCCATGCGACGACCCTGCATCGGGTGAGCGAGACGGTGATCGCGCGCTGTACCCAGAATGCCTCGCCGTATCGCTCCGTGCCCTTGCCCGTGCGGCGGATCCGCGAAGGCATGCGGATCCGCGGAGACACGCTCTACGCGACTGGCCGCGATGTCTTCGAGCGCGATCCGCTCATGGTGCTCGAGATATTCGCCGAGGCGCAGCGCCATGGCGCACGTCTGTCCCCCGGGACGCTCGAGCTGGTGCGGGAGTGCCTTCCGCTGCTGAGCGCGCACGGGCAGAGCCAGCAGGCGGGCCAGATCTTGGTCCGCATTCTCCGTGGCCGGGCGCACGTCGCCGCCACGCTGAGCCTGATGCACGCGGTCGGCGTGCTGGGGGTGGTGCTGCCCGAGTTCGGTGCCCTCGAGTGCCTGATCGCGCACGACCCGTTCCACATATACACGGTCGATCAGCACTCGCTGATGGGCGTGCGCGAGATCGAGGCGCTGCGTGCGGGGCAGCGTGCCGATAGCGTCCCCCATCTCACCGAGGTGATGCGGGAGCTGTCCCAACCCGAGCTGGTCTTTCTCGGCATGCTGCTGCACGATGTGGGCAAGGGGCACGGCCACGATCACTCCGCTCGCGGTGCCCGGATGGCGCACGCGGTGGTCACGAGGCTGGGGCTCAACGAGGACGAGCAGGCAGCGGTCGAGTTCCTCGTGCAGCACCATCTCCTCATGTCCCACCTCGCGCAGCGGCGCGACGTCCGGGACGATGGTCTGGTGATCGATTTTTGCCGGACGGTGGGAACCGTCGACAATCTCCAGCGCCTCTATGTACTCACCTACGCCGATATGAGCGCTGTCGCGCCGGGCGTATGGAACAACTGGCGAGGCACGCTCGTCACGGAGTTGTATCGGCGGGCCCGCGAGGTGTTCGATCGCGGTGTCTTCGAGCCGGAAGACCGGGGAGCGAGAGCGGCCCGGGTCCGCGAGCGCGTGATCGCCGCGGTGGTGCCCACCGCACGGGGGATCGTGAGCGAGCTCCTGGAGCACATGCCGGACGGTTACATTCTCGGGACACCCGAGGAGGTGATCCCGGGACATGCGGAGCTACGGCGTCGGCTGCTGGACGCGGAGGCCGCCGGCGAGCGGCCGGCCCTGGCCGTCCTGCTGACGCCGTATCCCGAACGCGATTTCACCGAGATCGCCATCTGCTGCCGGGACCGCCCGGGGTTGTTCGCGATGGTGTCCGGCGTGTTGACGGCGAACCGCATGAACATCCTCGCTGCCCGGATCAACACCAGTCGGGACGGGATCGCCCTCGACGCTTTTCGCGTCTCGCATCCGGCGGGGGAGGTCGCCATCGATGCGGCGCGCTGGGAACGGGTCGAGAGCACGCTTCGGCAGGTGTTGAGCGGCGCGGTGGATGTAGAGGAGCTGGTGCGTCGAAGTACGGGGTCGTCGTTGTTGCAGCGCCGGCGACGGCCAGTGCCGACGCGGATCGAGATCGACAACCGTGTGTCGTCCCAGTGCACGGTGCTGGACGTGTACACCGGCGATCGGGTGGGCCTCCTCTTCACCATCACCAACTGCCTGTACCATCTGTGGCTGCAGATCCATCTCGCCAAGATCACCACGATGGTCGACCAGGTGCTGGACGTGTTCTACGTGACCGACCACGAGGGGAGGAAGATCGAAGACCCGCGGCGACTCGCGGAGATCCGGGCCGCGCTCGAAGCGGCACTGGCTCCCGACGTGGATGCGCTGCCTCGGGCAGCGCTCGCCTGAAGGGTGCCGAGAGCGGGGGGAGGCGGGTGAGCCAACGAGAGGGGCGCGGAGCGCTGGAGGCGACCCTCGAGCACTATCTCGACCATCTGGCGACCGAGCGAGGTCTCGCCAGGCGCTCCCTGGAGGCGTACGCCCGGGACCTCGGGCGCTTCGTCCGGGGGCTGCTGACCCGCGGGATCCGGCGGGCGGATGCGGTCGACGCGGAGGCCGTGCGTGCCCACGTGGCGACGCTCGAGCGCCGCGGGCTCGGCCCGCACAGCCGGGCGCGAGCGGTCGCGGCGATTCGTGGCTGGCTGCGTTTCCTCGTGCGCGAAGGCTACCTCGGGGACGACCCGAGCCGCGAGATCCGGGTGCGACGGCCGGGCCGGCGCTTGCCGAAGGTGCTGCATCCCAGCAGCGCCGCCCGCCTGGTCACCGCGACGCGCGACGGGGGGCGCCGGCCGTCGCGGGACCGAGCGCTTCTCGAGCTGCTGTACGCCTGTGGGCTGCGGGTGTCGGAGGTCGCGAGGCTGCGCCTCTCCCAGGTCGATCTGTCCACGGGGGTCGTGCTGGTCCTAGGCAAGGGGGGGAAGGAACGCGTGGTGCCCGTGGGCCGGCACGCGCGGGAGGCTGTGGAGGAGTATGTCCGCGGAGAGCGAGTCCGTCTGTGTCGCGGTCGCCTGAGCCCGTGGGTCTTCGTGCGGGCCGGTGGAAAGCCGCTCAGCCGACAGACCATCTGGAAACTCGTGAAGCGGCAGGCCCGGGCGGCAGCCATCGCGCCGAGCGTCTCCCCCCATACGCTGCGGCACTCGTTTGCCACCCACCTTCTCGAGGGTGGCGCGGATCTTCGCGTCGTCCAGGCGTTGCTGGGACACGCGAGCATCACGACCACCCAGATCTACACCCATGTGGCGCCCAGGCGACTGCGCGACGTCCATCGGCGGGCGCACCCGCGGGCGTGATTGTCCAGGAGTACCAGCCATTTGCGGTTCTGCCAGGTGACCGGTAGACTGCGGGAAATGGAGCAGCTCGGGTGGATCGCCTCGGCGGCGATCGTGATCGTGCCGCTCCTGGTGGCGGTGGTGTGCCACGAGGTGGCGCACGGCGCGGTGGCGCTGGCGTGCGGTGACGACACGGCCAAGCGCGCCGGGCGTCTCACGCTCCATCCGCTCCGGCACCTCGACCCATTCGGAACCGTGGTGCTTCCCGGCCTGCTCATGGTGCTTCCGCTGCTTTTCGGTGGACCGTCGTTCGTGTTCGGCTATGCCAAGCCAGTCCCTATCGACCCGAGTCGATTCCGTGCCCCGCGGCGCGACGAGATCCTGGTGGCGCTGGCGGGCCCCGGGGCGAACCTGCTGCTGGCGCTCGCGAGCGCGTTCGCCCTCGCTGCGCTGACTGAACGCGCTGGGGCAAGTCCCGCCGAACGCTGGCTCGCTGCGATGCTGACCGTGTCGCTGCGCGTGAACTGCCTGCTGGCCGTGTTCAACTTGCTTCCGCTGCCGCCCCTGGATGGGGGGCGGGTGCTTGCGGCCCTGCTCCCCTGGCGCGGCGCATCGCGGCTGGTGCGCTCGCTCGAAGGTCTGGGGATGGTTGTCGTTCTACTCGTGGTCTTCAATACGCCTCTGCTCCCGCTCCTCGTTCGTCCGCTGATGACCTGGCTGCTCTGGATGGCGAAGTGACCGCAGCGACCGTAGGCGGGTTACCTCAGGTGGTCGTGAGCGGCGCCCGTCCGACGGGACGCCTGCACTTGGGCAACTGGCTGGGGGCGCTCAAGACCTGGCTTCGTCTGCAAGAGCGACACGAGTGCCTGTTCTTCGTGGCGGACTGGCATGCGCTCACCACGGACTGGGCACAGGCCAGCGACATTCGTCTGGCGACGGAAGAGATGGTCCTCGATTGGCTCGCGCTCGGTCTCGATCCGACACGCTGCACGATCTTCCAACAATCGGCGGTCAAGGAACACGCGGAGCTGTTTCTCCTGCTGGGCATGCTCACGCCGCTCCCCTGGCTCGAGCGCAATCCGACCTACAAGGAACAACGAGCGCAGCTCGTGGATCGCGATCTGTCGACCTATGGTTTTCTCGGCTACCCGGTCCTCCAGGCGGCTGATGTGCTCATGTACAAGGCCACGGCCGTGCCGGTGGGAAGCGACCAGGCGCCCCACATCGAGCTCACCCGGGAGATCGCGCGGCGCTTCAACACGACGTTTGGCCCTGTCTTCCCGGAACCGGCGACTCTCCTGGCGGAGACCCCGAGAATTCTCGGCACCGACGGCCGCAAGATGAGCAAGAGTTATGGCAACGCCGTCTATCTGAGCGATCCACCCGAGGTCATCGCGCAGAAACTTGCGCGGATGGTGACCGATACTCGGCGCCAGCGTCGGAGCGACCCGGGAGAACCCGAGGACTGCCCGGCGTATGTGTCGCTGCATCGAGCGTTTTGCACGGCGGAAGAGCTGGCGAGGCTCGCCGAGGGATGCCGCACGGCGCAGATCGGATGCCTCGAGTGCAAGCAGACGATGATTCGCCACGTGCTCGCCGAGCTCGAGCCGATTCGGGCACGGCGAGCGCAGTTGCGGCCGCCGGACGCCTGGGAAGCGCTCGAGGCCGGGAACGCCCGCGCCCGACGCATCGCCAGCGAGACCATGGCCGAAGTTCGTGCTGCGGTTGGGCTGCCGTGAGCACGCCGTCCGTCAGCCTGGAGCTGTTCGAGGGTCCGCTGGATTTGCTGCTCCATCTGGTCAAGCGCAACGAACTGTCGATTGTCGACATCCCCATCGCGCGCATCACGGACGAGTACCTGGCGATGCTCGACCAGCTCCCGCAGCTCGATCTGGATGGGGCGGGGGAGTATCTCGTGATGGCAGCCACGCTCACCTACCTGAAGAGTCGCACGCTGCTGCCCGAAGATCCTGTGGCCGGGGACGAGCCCGAGGAGGATCCGCGTGCGCAGCTCGTCCAGCAGCTCCTCGAATACCAGCGCTATCGGGAGGCTGCGCTCGCGCTCGGGGCCCGCCCCGTGCTGGCGCGGGATGTCTTCGCGCCAGCCGGCGAGACGGCGCCGGGCGCAGAGGAGCAGGGCGAGCAGATGCCCCTCCTGCGAGAAGCGAGCGTGGGCGATCTCCTGGCGGCCCTGCGCGCCGTGCTCGCGCGGCACCGTCCGCCCGCACCCCATGCCGTCGTGCGACCAGGGCTGTCGGTGGGCGAGAGCATGCAGCGCCTCCTCGATCGTCTGGGCAGGGAGGGCCGCCTGGCGTTCCCGGCCCTCTTCGCCCCGACGGCCGATCGGGCCGAGGTGATCGTGACCTTTCTTGCGCTGCTCGAGATGATTCGGCTTAAGGTGGTGCGCGCGCTGCAGGTGGAGCGGTTCGGACCGATCGAGGTGGAACTGGGAGCGTACCCGCTCGCCGAAGCGCACGAGGTCGTCCAGGCGCTGGTGGTGGCGCGGCGCGGAGGGGAGGTGCAGCATGCAGGTGGAGCCGGAAACGGCGGGCAGTAGCGCGGCGCCCACGGATCGGGTCGAGACAGCAGACGTGGCCGTCGCTGGCGCGGGCGAACGCTCGACGCCCGCGGCACCTGGGACGCCAGCGACCGAGCCGATGGGCGAGAACGTCTTCGACGGAGCGGCTCTCGAGGCCGTGCTCGAGAGCCTCCTGCTCGCTGCGGGAGATCCCGTCCCCCTCGGGCGTCTCGTGAGCGCGCTCGAGGGGCCAAGCCGCGGCGAGGTTGCTCGGGCGCTCCGGGCGCTGGCCGAGCGATTCGAGTCCGAAGGGCGCGGGATGCGGCTGGTCGAAGTTGCCGGCGGGTACCAGCTCCGGTCGGCCCCGCAGCATGCGCCGTTTGTCCGGCGCCTGCTCGGGGGCAGGCCGCCGCGTCTTTCGCGCCCGATGCTCGAGACGCTGGCCATCGTCGCGTATCGCCAACCGTGCACTCGTCCCGAGATCGAGGCTATTCGTGGCGTCGACTGCGGGGCCGCGATCGGCTCGCTGCTCGAGCGGCGCCTGATTCGCCTCCTGGGACGGAAAGAAGCGCCAGGACGACCGCTACTGTACGGGACGACGCGGGAGTTTCTCGAGGTCTTCGGGCTGCCTGACCTCGACGCCCTGCCACCACTGCGAGACCTCGGGCCGGGGGCCGAGGCTCTGGCGGCGACCGATGGTGCCGGAGCCGTGCCCCGGGCGACAGAAATCGTGTTCAATGCGGGCATTCCACAGGGTTCTCCGCGGGAGGAGCCGGACCCGAGGACCCTGGCAGCTGCCGTCGCCGGGAGGAGCAGGGAAGAGGCCGACGACGACCCTGGAGACGACCCCGGAAGAGCGCAGATCGAGCGCGACGTGGCGACGATGTTCGCTGCCGGGGCGGGGAGCGCGGTGGTCGCCGGCGGCGACACCGTGGTGGACTGACTGCGCGAACGGCTGCAGAAACTCCTCAGCCGCTACGGCGTCGCTTCGCGGCGCGCCGCGGAGACGATGATTCTTGCCGGGCGGGTCGCGGTCAATGGCACGGTCGTGCGCACGCTCGGGACGCGAGCGGATCCGACGCGGGACCTCGTCACCGTGGACGGCGAGCGTATCGGCTCTCCCTCGCGGCGGCGCGTTCTGCTCCTGCACAAACCGCGGGGGGTCGTGACCACCCTGCACGACCCGCAGGGACGCGAGACGGTCCGCGATCTGCTCGACGGAATCGACGAACGGGTCTTCCCCGTCGGGCGTCTCGACATGCAGACGACGGGTCTCGTGCTCTTGACCAATGACGGCGCGTTGGCCGCTCAGCTGGCCCACCCCCGCACGCATGTTGCGCGCGTCTACCGCGTGAAGGTGCACGGGTGCGTCGATGCGCGTGTCCTTGCCCGACTGCGCCGCGGGGTTCGGCTGGCTGACGGAATCGTTCGACCGAGCGCAGCACGGATCGTGCAGCTGCTTCCCACGAAAACGTGGCTGGAGCTGACCCTGCACGAGGGGCGATGGCACGTGGTGCGAAGACTGTTCGAAACGCTCGGCTACCCCGTCGACAAGCTTGCCCGCGTGGCCTTCGGTCCGCTGCGTCTGGGAAAGCTCGCGCCGGGGGCCTGGCGGGAGCTTCGGCCGCAGGAAGTGGCGCGGCTCGAGGCGGCCGTCAGGGACGGGGGAAGTGTTGCCGGCGAGCGAGGCGAGGTAACGGAACGCCGAGGCAGTGGCAGGCCGTCCAGTAGGCGACGGCTGCGACGGGAAGATCGATCGCCACGCGAAGCGCATGCAGGGCAACCGCCCGGATCGAGACTGCGGAAGAGATCACGTGGTCGACGGCCCCAGCCACCCCGAGCATGATCGCGGTCGCCACCAGGACGCGGGCCAGGGTCGCGGCCGGGCCGGGACCGAGGGAGCCCAGACGGCGGCGTAGCATCCCGAAGAGAATGGCGAAGTTGGCGAGTGCCACGAGCGAGGTGGAGAGGGCGAGGCCCACGTGGCCGAATCCTAGGCCTCGGACGAGGAGCCAGTTCAGCCCCAAGTTCGTGAGGATGGAGAGCCCGGCAACCCGGGCAGGCGTGCGGGCGTCATCGAGGGCGTAGAAGGCGGGCGCGACGACCTTGATGCCGGCGTAGCCAGCGAGCCCCAACGCATAGCCGGCCAGCGCTGCTGCCGCCGCGGCGGTGTCGGCGGCGGTAAAGCGCCCGTGCTCGTAGACGAGCCCCACGATCGGTACCCCGAACAGCGCGAGCCCGGCTGCGGCCGGACAGCAAAGGATCGCGACCAGCTCGAGGGACTGCCGGAGCGCATCCCGCATCGCCTGCTGCTGGCCGTGCGCCGCATGGCGCGAAACGACGGGGAGCGTGACAGTCCCGATGGCCACGCCGAAGAGCCCGATCGGGAGCTGCATGAAGCGAAACGCCACGTTAAGCCACGAGACCGCGCCGTCGCCAAGGTACGAGGCAAAATTGTTGTTTACGAAGACATTGACCTGGACGGCGGCGGCGCCGAGGGTGGCAGGACCCATCAGCCGAAGCACCTGGTGAAGACCGGGATCCCGGAGCGCGAGCACCGGTGACCAGCGAAATCCGACGGTCCGGAGCGAGGGCAGCTGCACCCCGAGTTGCAGGAATCCCCCGAGTAGCGTGCCGATGGCCATGCCGGTGATGGCGTGGGCCGCGAGCGCAGGGTCTTCGGTGGGGGGCACGCCTCCGCTGATCTCGGAGAGCACGCCGCCAAGGTACCCTGGTGCGAGCCAGCCAGCGCAGGCGAGGCCGCCGACCACGGAGCCGAGGTTGAAGAAGGCCGAAGCGGCTGCCGGAAGGCCGAAGTGCTGGCGAGAGTTGAGCACGCCCATGGCAACTGCGGCCAGGGCCACGAGGAGCAGGAACGGGAACATGATGCGGGTCAGACGGATGGTCAGCTCGGCCTTGCCAGGACTCTCCGCGAACCCGGGTGCGATGGCGTGCGTGATGGCCGGCGCAAGGACGATCCCGACTAGGCACAGGGTGCCGACGACGATCGCCAGGGTGTTCACGACAAGGCTGGCGAGCCGCCATGCCCTGGCCTCGCCTTGGCGCTCGAGGGTCTGGGTGAAGGTGGCAACGAACGCTGCCGAAAGGGCGCCTTCTGCAAACAGGTCTCGAAAGAGATTGGGGATGCGGAAGGCCGTCACGTAGGCATCGAGGACGCGCCCGGCTCCGAAGGCGATCGCGAAGACCTGTTCTCGAACCAGCCCGAGGATCCGACTCGAGAGCACGGCCAGGGCCACGATCCCCGCGCGGCGGGCGAGCTGCCCCCGACTGGCCCCCTCCTCGGCCGCCATCGTGTCCCCTGCGCTCGTACTGGACCCTCCATCGGGGTGCAAGGCAGGCCCCCCGGCGGGCCGCATCGCTTCTGGCTTCCCGTCGCCTCAGGCCGCGTTCCGGTGGCCGACGGTGGGCGTTTCGGCGAGACGGGCGAGGCTGGCCGACGATCGGTGACGGAGCGTCACCACCACGAGAAGCAGGAGGACGCCAAGCGCGCCGCTGTCGCCCCAGCGAACGTAGATCGTGAGCTCGGGGCGTGCCTCCACGCTGGCAACCAGGGTGCCGGCGGTCCCCACAGGCATTGCCGCACGCACCCGACCCCACGGGTCGACGACCATCGAGACGCCAGTCGTCGCTGCGCGCACCAGCCAGCGGCGGCTTTCTACCGCTCGCAGGGCGGTCATCGCGGCGTGCTGGCGGCTCCCCACCCCGTGGCCGAAATCGAGCCAGCCGTCGTTGGCGAGATTGACCAGCACGGTGCCACCCGCGAGGACGCCGCCGTGGACCAAGGCGGGATACAACCCTTCCTGACAGATGGATGTCGCGACGAGGACACTGGCCGGCAGGGGCTTGGGGGTCCGGCCGGGGCTGAACGCCTCGGGCCGCGTACTGGGCCGCGGGTCGATCGCCGTTGGCAGGAGCGGCGACTCGGCGAACGGCACCAGGCGCTGCTTGTCGTAGTGAGCCGCGATGGTGCCACGGCGGTCGATGAGCCAGGCGCTGTTGAAGGTGTGCCCGTCGGCCCAGCGGGGCGCACCGAGCAGCAGCGTCGTTCGGGTGCTGCGAGCCAACCTCGCGAGCGTCTCGACGACCCAGGGCTCTTGATCGAGGTAGAAGCCGAGTGCGTGCTCCGGCCACACGACGAGGTCGCTGCTGTGCGAACGGAGCGCGCGAGTCGTCTCTCGAAGGTGGGTCAGCAGCTGTGCCTCGGTGTAGGCGCGCGTCCAGTGGAACGCGGGGGGGATGTTGGCTTGTACGATCGTCACGGTCAGACGATCGGCGGGCGTTGTCGGTGTTCCAGGAAGAGCGCTCGGTTCCTGCAGGGGGGGAACAACGAGCGCCCCGGCGAGGGTCACCGTCCCCCACAGCAGCAGCGCCGGAGCGAGGGCACGAGCCGGGTCGAGGAGACCGAAGCTCGAGCGAAGCCGGTACAGGGCCTCGGCGATGCACGCATTGCCGAAGGCGACAACGAACGAGAGGCCCGGTACGCCGGCAACGGTGGCGAGTTGCACGAAGGGCGTGACGTCGTGCTGCGTGTACCCGAGGAGCGCCCAGGGCTGACCGAGCACGCGGCTCCGCAGCAGCTCGAGGAGCGTCCAGACCGCGGCGATCCCCAGAAGGCCCACGACGGTCGTCGTCCTTGGCCCGTTCGGGCTCGCGGGCCGTCCCCGAGGCGTGGTAGGTGCGAGTAGCCAGGCTGCAGCCGTGCCGAACGCCCCGAAGGTCGTGCACAGCGTGGCGAGGTACGCGGCCGACGTTCCGAGGGCTCCCTGGAGGAGGCCGGCAGCGAAGTAGCGGGCGAGGGCGCCTGCAAGCCACCACGTCACCGCCCAACCCGACGCGAACCCCGCAAGTGCTCCCCAGAGCAAGGCGCGACGCAGCGATTGTCCCCGCACCGCGAGCAGCAGCGGTACGAGAGCGATCCAGCCGCAGCCTGCGAGGTCGACCGGAGGCAGCGCCAGGGCATAGGCCGCAGCGCCAAGCAGAACGGCGACGAAGCGCATGCCCGTGTCCTGCCTGGGCGGCTTTAGCGCTCCTCGGTTTCCGAGACGATGGCGAGCGTGAATGGTGGCGTCGCGCCAGGGGAGAGCAGCTCCCCGTTCGTGAGGCGCCCGCGGATGGCGACGACGATCAGATCGTGGTTCACGTGCCGAGTGCCGTCAGCGTGCCAGTTCTCGTCGTCATCGGTTCGAAAGGCTTCTTCCTGGCGGTGGCGCGCCTTGTACGTGCGGAACTCGTGACGCCAGTAGCCGAGCACTGCGCTCGTCTCCTCGCCGCCAGGTGGGGAAATCTCGAAGAGTCCCGGAACCGTCGGGTCGAGGAGCTGCATCAGGACGCCCTGGTCGTTGTACATGGCGATGTTGGACGGCTCGAAGTCCAGCGGAAGCCCGAACCCCTGTCCCCAGAAGTGCGTGGCATCGCTGATGCGCCGGAGTTCGACGGGAATGTAGATCGTGCCGTCGCTGCCCACGCCCGCGCGATAGGCCTGGCGGCGGCGAGCGGCATTCCCGCTCGCCAGGGCAAGTGGCCGGGCGGTCACGGTCAAGGCGTCGGGAGGAAGATCGAAAAGCCGGGTGTCCTCCAGCCAGACGCTCACCCGACAGGGGCCGAGGGCCAGGGGAGGAAGTGCGACGCGGAGATGCGGCCGGAGCCGACCGTCGGCGAGATCGCGTCGAAGGCGGACCCGGCCCGAAGCCCGCCGGGCGACGCCCCCGACGACGGGCTCGAACTCGACACTGTAGATCTGGTCGAGCGCGAGGCGCTCGTCGATGACGGCCACGGGCTGCCGTGCAAATGCCACGAAGGGTCGAAGGGCCGCCCGTGGCGGGGGTGGTTTGTCGCAGCCGCACCCGGCCCAGGCCGGGCCGGCAGTGACGGCAAGAGCCGCCAGTCCTAGTCCCCAAGGCACCCACCGCATCCGCTGCTCCTTCCGCCCCATCCGCAACGCAGCGAGCCGGTGCTGCACATTCCGGGCCGGCTGCGGAGGTCCGAGGCCGGGGGTCCGTCGCGAGCGGCTGTGTCAGCAGCGGCATCGTGTGCGAGCGGAGCGTGACGTGGCAGGCGCATGTGCCAGCGCGGGGCACGCGCTGCAGCACGGATTGCGAGGCGCATGGCGAGGGCGTGGCTTGGCTTGACAAGGTCTGAGTCGCCCGATAGCTCCCGCCCTGCGGGGTGGAGCAGTCAGGCAGCTCGCGAGGCTCATAACCTCGAGGTCGGTGGTTCAAATCCACCCCCCGCAATTTCCAGCGGCGCTAGTCCCCACAGCGTCTCTGGCCAGGGAAGAGAGGCGAGAACTTGGCTCGCCGGGACTGGGGGCGGAGGATCCCCGGCGTTCCGCAGGTGGCGAGCGACGAGGATGCACGATGAGTGTTCGGGCCGCATTCGTGCTCGGCATCCTGTTGGTGGCAGCGGCATTGCTGCACGGAGGCATCTACACGGCTGGCCACGATTTTGTCCTCAATCGCTTCACGGGCTGGTACGAGTTCGTGCCCGACGAGGGAGGAGCGAGGTGTGAAGACGACCCTGGCTCGGTACGAGGCTGCGCTGTGGGGTTCCGAACCTTGACCTCTTCGGACTCGCCGAGTACCGTGGTAGGTCTTCAGCACCGGAGGTGACACCATGGCTGGGGGACGGGCCTTCAAGAGCAACGTCCGCGAACGCCGCGAAGCGGAGCGCCGGATGAAGGCTCTCGAGAAGCGGCAGAAGAAAGAAGAAAAGCGGCGCGCGGAGCAGGCGACGGGCGAATCCCCCCCGGCAGCCTCGACTCCGCAGCGCTAGGTGCAGCGCATCGTTCGGGGAAAGGGGACGGAGCGCAGCTCCTCGGCGGCGTACCCAAGTGGCTAAGGGAGAGGTCTGCAAAACCTCCATTCACCGGTTCGAATCCGGTCGCCGCCTCTCTCGACCGTTCCCGATCCGATCAGCCTCGAGCTGAGAGAACCGGGACATCCCGTGATATCGAAGCCGCGAGTGTCGTCCCACGGGCGGGAAACGCCGGGGCAGCGCACTGCTGAGCGCGGCAGGTTCTCCCGCGGCTCGCTTCTTGCTGCCCAGCGCTGAGGAGGGTGCGGATGGCGTACACCTACTTCGAGCGGCTGTCAGCGCTGGACGCTAGCTTCCTCGAGCTGGAGAACGGGCGCAGTCACATGCACATCGGTGCGGTGGCGGTGTTCGAGGGGGGGCCGCTCGTGACCTCGGAAGGCGGGGTGGACATCGACCGGGTGCGTGCGCTGATGGAGGCCGGCATTCACCGCATCCCGCGGTATCGTCAGCGGCTCGCCTGGGTTCCGGTGTTCCATCACCCGGTCTGGATCGACGACGAGCATTTCAATCTCGCCTACCATGTCCGACATACCCACCTGCCCAGGCCCGGGGACGAGCGCCAGCTCAAACGACTGGCGGGGCGCCTCATGTCCCAGGAGCTCGACCGCGGCAAACCCCTCTGGGAGATGTGGGTGGTGGAGGGCCTTGGCGAGGGCCGCTTCGCCATCGTGACCAAGGTACATCACTGCATGATCGACGGCGTGGGAAGTGTCGAGTTGACGGGGTCGATCCTCCGTCCCACGCCAGAGATCGATCCGGCGCTGGAGGAACCTCCACCGCGCTGGATTCCGCGGCCCGCTCCCTCGCCGCTGGAGCTGTTCGTGGCCGAGCTGGCACACCGAGCGTCCACGCCGCTCAAGGCGGCGGGGATGGCCGCCCACCTGGCGGGGGCGCCGCGGACGGCGCTTGCCGCCGCACGCGACGTCGCCACCGGTGTCGCCGAGGCGATCGCGGCAGGCCTGCGGCCGGCGTCGCCCACGCCTCTCAACGTGGATGTCGGGCCGCACCGCCGCTTCGACTGGACGGTCGCCGATCTCGGCACGCTCAAGGCGACGCGAGCGCGCTACGGCGGCACGGTGAACGATGTGGTGCTCTCGGTGATGAGCGGAGCGCTGGGGCGGTTCTTCCACCGTCGGGGACTGGACGCCGAGCGACTCGACTTTCGGGTCATGGTCCCGGTCAATGCGCGCGATGCTCTCAGCCGCCGGGACGTGGGGAATCGCGTGACGATGATGGTCGTTCGCCTGCCACTCGACGAGCGAGATCCCATTCGACGGCTCCAGCGAACGGTGGAGGAGACGCGGCGAGCGAAGTCCTCGCGACAGGCCCTAGGGATGCAGACGCTGGAGGAGCTCAGCGATTCGACCTTCACGACCCTGTTCACGGAGTTCGCTCGCCTCACGGCAGTCTCGCGCCCCTACAATCTCGTGGTCACGAATGTTCCGGGACCGCAGTTCCCGGTCTACATCTGTGGGGCCCGGATGATGGCCTGCTATCCCTTGGTCCCCTTGTTCAGCAACCAGGCGCTCGGCGTGGCCCTGTTCAGCTACGACGGTCGGCTGTTCTGGGGGTTCAACGCGGATTGGGACGCGGTGCCCGATCTGCACGATCTCGTCGAGGCCGTGGATCGGGAGCTCGAGGTGGTTTCCGCTCTCGGTGTGGAAGCTCCGGGAGCCGCGGCGTCGTGACGGGCCTCGCAGTGCTCGACGGGATGGTCCATCCGGATTTCATCCCGGTCGCCGAGCTCCTGCGGCGCCTGATCGTGCAGTACGAGGGCGGCGCTGCGCTCTGCGTGTATCATCGGGGAGAGTGCGTGGTCGATCTCTGGGGGGGATTCCGCGACCCATTCGGCGGGCTCTGGCGTCGCGAGACGATGGCGCCCAGCTTTTCCACGACGAAAGGGGTCGCCTCCACGGTGCTCCATGTGCTCGCGGATCGTGGTCTGATCGACTACGACGCACGGGTCGCCGAGTACTGGCCCGAGTTCGCGCAGGCGGGGAAAGAACGGATTACGGTACGTCACGTCCTCGCTCATCAGTCGGGCCTGCACCACATTCGGCGAATGGTCGACCGCGCCGAGCGCATGCTCGACTGGGACTACATGATCCACGCGATCGAGCAGGCGGCCCCCGACTACGAGCCCGGGACCCGCACCGGGTACCACGGGCTCACGTACGGGTATCTCGTCGGAGAGATCGTGCAGCGGGTGACGAGGAAGCGATTCTCGCAGCTGGTGGGGGAGCTGATCGCGGAACCCCTCCAGCTCGACGGCATGTACATCGGTGCTCCGCTCGACCAGCTCCATCGCGCGGCCAAGCTGATCTGGCCGGAGCGCGGGTTCTTCGCCGGCGGACAGATCGGTCTGCTGCGTTGGAGCGGGCGAGAGATGGCCGACGCCCTCGAGCGACCGGCCCGAGTGGTGCAACAGATGTTGGACCTCTGCGGAGTCCGCTTCGATCTGCCGAGTATTCTCGACGCGCTGCTGCCCCGGGGCATCAGCCATTTCGACTTCGGCGCGGAGACGACGCTGAGCGTGGCGATCCCGGCGGCCAACGGCCTGTTCACGGCGCGCTCGCTGGCGCGGATGTACGCGGCGCTGGCCGGCGGCGGATGCCTCGATGGCGTCCGCCTGCTTTCCCCCGAGACGCTGGCACGGGCCACCGAGGTCCAGTCACCCGTGCCGGGGCGTCTCGTGATCCCGTTCGACATGCGATGGCGCCTCGGCTACCACGGCGTGCTGACGACCCGAGGGGTGCCTCGCCATGCGTTCGGCCATTTCGGGTTCGGCGGCTCTGGCGGCTTCGCGGATCCTCGACGAGAGCTGGCCGTGGCCTTGATCGTGAATAGCGGCCTGGGGACACCGTTCGGGGACTGGCGGATCGTACGGATTGGCGGCGCCGTGCTCGACTGCGTCGACGAGCGACGGCGTCGCGCGCGGGTGGCGCTGCCACTCCCGGAGCTCACGGTAGCCCGCAGTGTGGCGTGACGCCTCTTCGCGGGGGGCGTTCCGGAGAGGGATGCCGGGAGGGGGACTCGAACCCCCACGCCGCTCGCGCGGCAGCGGATTTTAAGTCCGCCGCGTCTGCCAGTTTCGCCATCCCGGCACCGTTGGGGCCGGCTGTCGTTTGGCACGCTTGGGACCGCCTGTCGACCCGCGACGCCACCGCCACGAGGCGACGCATGGCCTACGGCGGGGTTGCGTTGTGGCCCGAGGGGCTATCGGCTAGGAGCTTGTACCGTCGATGTTCTGTCCGCTACCGGAAGAGCAGCCCGTCGCCAGGCCGATCAGCGGACCTCCACCGGCCGTCCTCGGGAAGTTCTTCTTCGTCGGCGGGCGAAAGCTGTATCTGCGTGGCGTCGCATACGGCCCCTTCGCGACCTCGGACCACGGCTTCCCGTTCCCGCCCCTGCCACTGCTGGAGCGCGATCTGCGCGGCATGGTAGCCCTGGGGGCGAACACGATTCGCACCTTCACGGTTCCGCCGCGCTGGTTTCTCGACCGTGCCGCGCATCACGGCTTGCGCGTGCTGGTCACCATTCCCTGGGCACAGCATGTGGCGTTCCTGGACTCGAGGGACACCGTGGCGCAGATCCGCGGGACGGTGCGCGCCGCTGCCGACACACTGGCTGGCCATCCGGCGCTGCTCGGGCTGCTCGTTGGCAACGAGATCCCGCCCGACATCGTGCGCTGGCACGGGCCGGAACGCATCCGTGCCTTTCTCGCGAGCCTCGTCGCCGAGGTCAAGGAGCGATCTCCGGAGGTGCTTGTCAGCTACGCGAGCTTTCCGCCGACCGAGTACCTCGATGTCGTAGATCTCGTCGATTTTGTCGCGTTCAACGTGTACCTGCATCGCGAGCCGGAATTTCGACGCTACGTCTCTCGGCTGCAGAACCTGGCGAGCGATCGCCCGCTGGTTCTGACGGAGCTCGGGGTGGACTCGCTGCGCGAGGGACGGGCGCAGCAGGCCGAGCTCGTCGGATGGATGGTGCGCGCGGCGTTCGAGAGCGGTGTCGCCGGGGCGTGCGTTTTCTCGTGGACGGACGACTGGCACACGGGGGGACAGCAGATCGCAGACTGGGCGTTCGGGCTCGTGGATCTGGAGCGACGACCGAAGCCGGCGTATGCCGCGGTCCGGGCGGTGTTCTCGGGCCCGCTCCCCCCGTTGCCGCGGCCGCAGCCCCGCGTCTCGGTCGTCGTCTGCGCCTTCAATGCCGAGCGCACGATCGGAGCCTGTCTCCATGCTCTGCAGTATCAGAGGTACCCGGACTACGAGGTCGTCGTCGTGGACGATGGGTCCACCGATCGCACCGCGACGATCACGGAGGAGTTTCGTCGACGCTACGAATCGCGCGGCGGTCCCAGCTTCGTGCTGATCCACCAGCCGAATCGCGGGCTGGCCGTCGCGCGCAACGTCGGTGCGCAGGCGTCCCGCGGGGAGATCGTGGCCTACACGGATGCCGATTGTGTCCCCGATCCCGACTGGCTCGTGTTCCTCGTGCATGCGGCCGTGCGGAACGGCTTCGCCGCCGTGGGTGGTCCCAACGTTCCGCCGCCGGAGGAGAACGTCGTTGCGGCAGCGGTGGCCGCGGCGCCGGGGGGGCCGACGCACGTGCTCATCGACGACGAGATCGCCGAGCATATCCCCGGGTGCAACATGGCGCTCACGCAGTCCGTGCTTGCCGCCGTCGGGGGATTCGATCCGGCCTACACGGCTGCTGGAGACGACGTGGACATCTGCTGGCGCTTGCAAAACCTCGGTCACCGCGTGGGGTTCAGCCCCGCGGCGACGGTCTGGCACTACCGACGTCACACGCTGCGCTCCTATCTCCGTCAGCAGCGAGGCTATGGGCGCGCGGAGGCCCTGCTGTACTTCAAGCACCCGGACCGCTTCAATCTACTGGGCCAGTCGCGCTGGCTCGGCCGGATCTATGGGGGACTCGCGCCGCAGGTCTTCTCGCGGCGGCCCGTCGTGTACTTCGGTCCCTTTGGGCGTGGTCTGTTCCAGTCGCTGTACGAATCGCCCGCGTCCCTGCTGGCCTACCTCCCGTTCACCTTGGAATGGGCCGTCGTGGCCTCGGCACTTCTCGCTGCCGCCACGGTCCTGCCGCGTCTCCTCCCGCTGGCGCTGCTGCCATGGCTCACGGCATTCGCCCTCGCCCTGGCTGCGGCGGTGCGGGCCCCACTCGGGCGCGGGGAGCAGCGGCTGCGCGTGCGCGCGATGATCGCGGTGCTGACGTGGCTCGGCCCGCTCGTGCGCAGCGCAGAGCGCTACCGCTGGCGACTGCGTCGCGCAGCGAGCGTGGAGGAGGTCGCGCCCTCTGGGCCGCGACAGCGGCCGGAGATCGACCTGGTGCGACGGGCCTTCCGGCTCCGCTACTGGAGCACCCAGGGGCATGAGAAGGAGGGGTTTCTGGGAGCTTTGATGGGCTTCTTGCTGCCGCGCAAATACTTGATTGCCGTCGATTCGGGCTGGAATCGCTGGGATATCGAAGTGCACCGCGGGATCTGGGCTCGGGCCCGTGTGCTCGTCGCGGTGGAGTATCACGGTGGTCCCAAGCGGCTGTTCAATGTGCGCTGCGCCGTGCGCGCGACGTCCCTGGCGCGGCTGGTCATAGCCGGTTGTGGCCTCGCCGCGGTCGTCATGTGGCGACTGGAGATGGCAGAGCTGGCGGGGGTGGCGGGGCTCTTCGGGCTCGTCGCGGGGATCGAGGCATGCGCAGAGCAGGTACGCTTGGGATGGATCGTCCGCGATAGCTGCGACACCGCGGCGCGAAACTGCGGGCTCGTCGGCATGGGGCCGAACGCCGAGGAGGCCGCCCTGGCCGGCATGGCCGCGTAGCGCAGGTCCGGGCGCGGGATGGGCCAAACGGCCGCTCGGATTCTGCGTCGGCTCCGACCGTACCGCCTGCTCTTCCTCCTGGCGATCGCGCAGGTGCTGGCGATCGGTCTCCTCGAGCTGGCGAAACCCTGGCCGCTCAAGATCGTCGTCGACAACGTCCTTGCGGGAGTTGCGTTGCCATGGGCGAGGGGGGCCGCCCTGGGGGCGCGTGGGCTCCTGGCGCTCGCCTGCGTGGCGATGGTCGCGATCTATGCGTTGCTGGGAGTCCTCGCGGTGAGCAGCAACTGGCTGACGATCGCCATCGGCCAGCGGCTGGTGAATGACTTGCGGAGCGACCTCTACGCGCACCTTGCGCGGTTGTCACTCGCATTCCACAGCCGTCGTGAGGTGGGCGATCTGCTGTATCGGCTGACGGCGGACACCTTCGCCATCCAGACGCTCACGATGAATGGCGTCTTTCCGGTGCTGACCTCGAGCGTGCTGCTCGTCGGGATGACCGCGGTGATGCTGCGGCTCAACTGGATGCTTACGATCGTGGCGCTTGCCGTGATTCCGGTGCTCGTTCTGGCGATCGGCGGGCTGTCGAGGCGCGTCGCGCAGCTGTCCGCCGAGGCCCGGAGCCGGGAAAGCGCGCTGTGGGCGCTGGCCCAGCGCTCCCTCGGGGCGATTCGCGTGGTCCAGGCCTTCACCTCCGAGGAGGAGGAACATCGGCGCTTTGTCGGCTCGAGCGCGGCGAGCCTGGATTCGACCTTGCGTCTGTACACGGTGCAGAGCGTGTATGCGGCGGCGGTCAACGTGGTCATCGCGGCCGGCACGGCGCTCGTGCTGTGGCTGGGGGCGAGCCAGGTGCTCGACGGCACGCTCACGGTCGGGGCGGTGCTCGTCTTCAGCACTTACCTGGCGTCCTTGTACGGGCCCGTCAACAGCGTCTACCAGACCTGGAGTCTCGTCCAGGGAGCCCGCGCGGGCGTGGATCGGGTCTTCGAAATCCTGGAGACGGAGCCGGATCTCCCGGACGGGCCGCGAGAGCTCCGGGCCAGCGAGGTCGAGGGGGCGGTGACCTTCGAGGACGTGCATTTCGCCTACGAGGAGGGGCGCCCCGTCCTGGAGGGCATCAGCTTCGCGGTGGCTCCGGGAACGCTCGTCGCGCTCGTCGGGCCAACGGGCGCAGGGAAGACCACGCTGGCGAGCTTGGTCGCGCGCTTCTACGACCCCTCGCAAGGGCGCGTTCTGCTCGACGGCATCGATCTCCGCGAGTTCCGTCTGCGATCCCTGCGGCGACACGTCGCGATGGTGCTCCAACCACCGCTCGTGTTCCCGGGGACCGTGCGCGAGAACATCGCTTACGGCACTCCGGGTGTGAATGCGGAGGACATTCGCCGGGCTGCACGCCTGGCGCAGCTCGAGGACTTTCTCCGACGGCTCCCACGCGGCCTGGACACGCCGATCGGGGAGGGCGGCAGCACGCTCTCGGCAGGGGAGCAACTGCGGATCACGATCGCGCGCGCGCTCTTGCGCGATGCCCCGCTCTTGCTGCTCGACGAGCCGACGGCGGCGCTCGACGCCGAGACGGAGTCACGGGTCATGGAGGGCTTGGCGCGCCTGACGGCCGGTCGAACGACCTTCGTGATCGCGCATCGGCTCTCGACGGTCCGTCGTGCCGACGTCATCGTGGTGCTCGAGGCAGGCCGGCTCGTCGAGCAGGGGAGCTTCGGCGATCTGTTGGCACGGGGCGGTCACTTCGCGCGCCTCTATGCGGCGCAGCTCGGCCCCGAGGGCAGTCGTGCGGCATCGCGCTGAGACCCTGCTCCTGCTTGGCCTTGTCGGCCAGTACCCGATGGCCGGGATCGCGTGGCAGGCGATTCACCATCTGCTGGGGTTTCGTGCGCTGGGCTGGGATGCCTGGTACGTCGAGGATTCCGGGGCCTTGCCCTACGATCCGCGGGTGGGAGGAGTGAGCGGCAAGGTCGACTTTGCCGTGCGGTATCTGGGCGACGTCATGGCGCGGGCTGGTTTCGGGGACCGCTGGGCGTATGTGGACCTCGTGCGTGGCGAGACGCACGGCATGTCCCGGGCAGAGCTGAAGGCGTTGTACCGGCACGCCACGGCCATTGTGAATCTCTGCGGGGCCACGGCGCCGCGCGAGGAGCACCGGCAAGGGGGTCGGTTGATCTACGTGGAGACGGACCCCGCCTACGAGCAGCTCGCCGTCGCTGCGGGCTCATCGACGTCCCTGGCGTTCCTTGCAGCGCACGACGTGCTCTTCACCTATGGCGAGAATCTCGGACGGCCGGAGTGTGCGGTGCCGACGGGCCCCTTCGTGTGGCATGCGACGCGGCCCCCGGTGATGCTGTCGCAGTGGCGGCAGCTCGCCGCATCCTCGGCGAGGTACTTCACGACCGTGGCCTCTTTCGCCAGTCGCGGCAAGGATATCGTCTGGCAGGAGCAGCCCTACCGGTGGTCGAAGGACGAAAACTTTCGCCGGGTGCTCGAGCTGCCGCGGCATACGAGCCAGCCGCTGCGGCTCGCCGCACAGCCGCCGGCAGCGATGGCGGCGCGCTTTCGGCGTGCTGGCTGGGATCTCGTCGACCCCGCCGCCATCTCGAGGGATCTCGACACGTACCGGCGCTTCGTCCAGGCGTCGCGGGGGGAGTTCACGGTCGCCAAGGACATCTATGTTCGCTCGCGCAGCGGGTGGTTCAGCGATCGGAGCGTGTGCTACCTCGCGGCCGGACGGCCAGTGGTGACCCAGGACACGGGGTTCGGCACCGTGGTGCCGACGGGGGAAGGGCTCTTCGCCTTTGCGACGCTCGCGGAGGCGGTGGAGGCGCTGGCGCGGGTGAATGCCGACTATGCCCATCACTCACGAGCAGCGTTCGCCATCGCGGCAGAGTACTTCGCGGCCGAACGCGTGCTTAGCCGGCTGCTCGCCGAGGCCGGCCTCGGGTGAGTGGCCGTGCGGGTGGTGGTGTGCGGGCTGGTGGCGACCTATCCGCTCGGCGGTGTCGCCTGGGACTATCTGCAGTATGTCATCGCCTTCGCGCGGCTGGGGGCAGACGTCCTCTACCTCGAGGATACCGGACGCTGGGTGTACGATCCGCGAGCGCAGACCTTCGTGGCAGATGCCGCCGCCGGCGCAAGCTTTGTTCGGGATGCGCTGCACCTTCTGGATGCCTCGCTGGCGAATCGCGTCGCGGTGCGTGCCGCGGACGGTCGGTGGTACGGATGGGACGGAGAAGCTGTCGCCCGCTTTTGCGAGAGAGCCGACCTGTTCCTCAACCTGTCGGGGGCGTGCTGGCTTCGCGACGCATACCGCAGCGCTCGCGTCCTGGCGTATGTCGATGCCGATCCGGGGTACACCCAGGGCCTGCTGGCGAGCGCCGAGGCTCCAGACGCCAGCGAGTCCGTGCGCTTTTCGGCGCGGCAGGTGCGGGCGCATACGCTGTTCTTCAGCTATGGCGTGCATCTCGGCCGGTCGGAATGCCAGGTGCCGACGGTCGGCTTGCGCTGGATTCCAACGCGTCCGCCAGTCGTGCTCGACCTCTGGCCGGTCTCCCCGCCGCCGGCCGACGGTCCCTTCACGACGGTGCTGTCCTGGTCGATCGAGCCCAGCCCCCCCGTCATCGGCGGGCGCGTGTACGGCGGTAAGGCAGCTGCCTTCGAGCGGGTGATGGAGCTGCCCCGCCGAAGCGGAGAACGGCTGGAGGTCGCCATCGCCGGAGCGGCGCCGCGCGAGCGCCTCGAGGCGGCGGGGTGGCGCGTGCGCGATGGGCATGCGGTGTCGGCGACGCTGCAGACCTACCAGCGCTACCTCGTCGACTCGGCTGGGGAGCTCTCCGTGGCGAAGCCCGTGTACACGGGAGCATGGACTGGCTGGTTCAGCTCGCGAAGCAGCGTGTATCTCGCTGCGGGCCGGCCGTGCATCCTCGAGGACACCGGCTGGTCATCCTGGGTCGCCCCCGGCCCTGGCCTGCAACCCTTCCGGACGGTCGGTGAGGCCGCGGAGGCGCTCGCGACCGTGCGCGGCCACCTGCGGCAGGCGAGCGAGCATGCCCGGGCAACTGCCGAGGCTTTTTTCGACGCCCGGTCCGTCTGCCTGCAGCTGCTCGCCGACGCGAGGCTCGCGTGATGGCGGCCCGACAGCCTCAGATGGCGTGCCGGGCGAGCAATCCCCGGGCGATCACCAGGCGCTGAATTTCGTTGGTCCCCTCGCCGATCATCATCAGGGGCGCATCCCGATAGTATCGCTCGACCGGGAACTCCTGCGTGTACCCATAGCCGCCGAGGACGCGCATCGCTTCGAGCGCCACCTCCTGGCAGGTTTCCGAGGCGAAGAGCTTGGCCATGCCCGCCTCCACGTCGCAGCGCTCTCCGCGATCCTTCATCGCCGCAGCATGGCGCACAAGGAGCCGCGCGGCCTCGATCTTGGTCGCCATGTCGGCGAGCTTGAGTTGGATCGCCTGATGTTCTGCGATCGGTTTGCCGAAGGCGTGACGCTCCTGCGCATAACGGATCGCATGCTCGAACGCAGCCTGCGCGACACCAACGGCGCGCGCTGCGATGTTGATGCGGCCGACTTCCAGCCCCGAGAGGACCTGCTGGAGGCCACGGCCTTCGGGGCCGATCCGGTTAGCCACCGGGACGCGAAAGTCTTCGAAGAGCACTTCGCAGGTTTCGATCCCCTTGTAGCCGAGCTTGGCAATGTTGCGACTCACCGTGAGACCAGGTCCGCGCTCGGCGGCGAGGAGCGAGATGCCGCGATGGGGCGGATCGACCGTGGGATCGGTCTTGCAGACGAGGGAGAAGAGGGTGGCCGTCCGCGCGTTGGTGATGAACATCTTCGCGCCGTTGACCACATAGTGATCGCCCTCGCGGCGAGCGACGGTGCGAATCTGCTGCGTGTCGCTGCCGGCGTGCGCCTCGGTGAGGCAGAGCGCTGCCCGCTCCTCCCCGCGCGCCATTGCGGGGAGCCAGCGACGCTTTTGCTCCTCCGTGCCGAAGCGGTCGAGCACGTAGGCGAACATCAGGTGCGTATTGAGCACGCCGGACAGGCTCATCCACCCCCGACACAGCTCCTCGACGATTCGGGCGTAGGTGCTGTAATCGAGCCCCAGGCCGCCCCATTCGGGGGCGATCGTCGCACCGAAAAGGCCGAGCTCCTTCATCCGATCGACGAGCGGTTGCGGGTACTCGTCGGCATGCTCGTAGCGACTTGCGACCGGCAGGACTTCGCGTTCGACGAAGCGCCGCACGGTGCCGAGGATCTCGCGCTGGAGATCGGCGGGAGTGGTGGCAGGGGCAGCAGTCATCGGATTCGACATGCCGCAGGAGGCGGACTCGATTCAACTGCAGGGGGGACGGTTCAGGCCAGAACGCCCGCCGCCTGCAACCGGGCGATCTCGTCGGGCCTGTAGCCGCACACGTCCCGCAAGACCTCCTCGGTATGCTGACCGAGGCATGGCGCCGGCGCACGAACCCGGCTGTCGCTCGCCGACATGCGCCAGGGCACGCCGCAGTGCAGGAGCGCTCCCACCTCGGGGTGCTCGAGGGTCACGAAGTAGCCCCGGGCCTGGAGGTGCGGATCCTCGGCGAGGTCGCGGTTGCGCGCGGCGACGAAGGCGGGGAGACCGGCCGCCTGGAGCGCCGCGACGGCCTCTTCCGGGCTGCGGCCACCGATCCACGCGGCCACCATGCGCTCGAGGATATCCTCGTGCGCCTTGCGCGCCGCAAGGGTCGCAAAGCGGGCATCGCGGGCGAGCTCCGGGTCGCCGAGCAGCCTGGCAAACCGTGCCCACTGCGCGTCGTCTTCGATCGCCAGGGCGACCCAGCGATCGTCATCGCCGGCGGCACGGAAGATCCCGTGCGGGGCCATGTAGGGTACCCGGTTGCCATCCCGCTCCGGCGGTGCGCCGTTCAAGGTCTGCGCGAGCAGGGCCTCGGGGAGCACGGCCATGGTCGTCTCCCACTGGGACACATCGATGTACTGTCCCGCCCCGGTTCTCGCGCGATGCAGCAGCGCCGCCAGAACGGCGACCGCCCCGTGCAGACCGCCCGTGGGATCGCCGTAGGAGATGCCGATGTGCATCGGAGGATGCCCGCGATACCCGGTGACCGAGGAAAAACCGGACAGGGGGACCTGGGCCGGACCATAGGACACCTTGTGAGCATCCGGCCCTGTCGCCCCGTAGCCGGAGAGGGCGATCATGATCAGGTCGGGACGAAGCTCGCGGAGGACGGTATAACCCAGACCCATGCGATCCATCACCCCGGCAGCGAAGTTCTCGGCCACGATATCGCTCGCGGCACAGAGCCGTCGCGCGACCTCGAGGGCTTCCGGCCGTTTGAGGTCGAGGGTGATGCTCTTCTTGCCCTGGTTGTACTGGTTGAAATACCCGCTGCGGTTAGGGCCGGGCTGGAAGCGGGCAAACGGCGGTAGCATGCGCGTCACGCAGAGGCGAGTCGCGGTCTCCACCCGGATAACCTCGGCGCCGAGATGCGCGAGCTGCAGGGTGCAGTGCGGGCCGGCCCACACCCAGGTGAAGTCCGCCACGCGGATTCCGGCGAGCGGCGCGCGCCGAGGCATGCTCATACCAGCCGCTCCGCGGCGAGGGCGTCGACATCGAAGCCTAGCGGGGCGAGCACCTCGGCCGTGTGCTGGCCGAGAAGGGGGGCTGGGCGGCGCAGCCTCCACGGCGTGGCCGAGAGCAGGTAGGGTCGCCCGGGCATGGTGACGGTGCCGGCACAGGGATGCTCGACGGTGGCGAAGAAGCCACGCGCCTTCAGGTGCTCCGATGCGAGCAGATCGCCCATGGTCGACACCGGGGCGAACGGAATCCGGCGGGCCTGCGCTGCCTCGTACAACTCCGCAACGGAACGCGTCGCGCAGTACTCCGAAAGAAACAGATGGAGCGCGTCGAAGTTGGCGCCGCGCGCGAGCCGATCGGCGAAGATCTCCATCGTGGCCCATTCCGGGTTGCCCATGAGATCGACGAAGGCGCGCCACTGGTGCTCCTCGACACAGCAGACGAAGATCCAGCCATCGCGACATTCGACGAAGCACAGGGGTTGTATAGGCTTGGCGCCGAGACGAGAGGCGACCAGACCGCAGTAGGGCCAGAACTCGAAGGTCAGCTCCAGGATGGCTGCGAGCGCCTCCTGCACCGAGATCTCGACGTGCTCGCCGTGGCCCGTGGCCAGGCGCGCGAAGAGCGCGGCGAGCGAGGGAATGGCCGCATTGAGTCCAGCCTGGAACCCCGACTGGTCACCGAAGGCCTTGAGTGGTGGCAGATCGGGCCGCGACGGGTCGCCGTTCAGGGTGGAGAGCCCGCCGGCGGACCAGCTGACGAGGTCGGTCGCCTTCCAGTGGGCGTGGGGGCCGCTCAGCCCGAACGGCGCGATACTGGTCATTACCAGCTGCGGATTGATCCGAGACAGGCGCTCCCAGTCGAGCCCGTGCGACGCCATCGCGGTCGGGTGGACGTCGTGGAGCAGCAGATCGGCGTCGGCGACCAAACGCTCGAGCACGGCGTGCGCGGCCGTGCGCTCGAGGTCCAGGGTGATCCCGCGCTTGTTCGTGTTGAGATAGAGGAAGAGGCCGCTCTTCTCCGGATGCGGTGCTCCGCCAGGAAAGGGTCCGCGGGCGCGCAGCGGATCGCCGCGGCCGGGAGGCTCGATCTTCACCACGTCGGCCCCGAGGTCGGCGAGCAGCTTGGTGGCGTACGCGGCGGCGACGCCGGTGCCGATCTCGAGGACCCGGTAGCCGTCGAGCGCCGCGTCCATCCCCTCCTCAGCGACCGGTGGCCCGCCGCACGAGGGCCTCTGCGGTGTCGGGCTCGGGACCGGCGCCGAGTCGCAACATCACGTCCGTGTGCGAGTGCTCCTCGACCGTGAGCTCGCGCACGATCCGCCATGTCGAGCCTTCCCGGGCAAGGAGATGCAGGTGGCGCTGGTCGTCGCGGAGTCCGACGGCGAAGCGCTCGCTTGGCGTCGTCGCGAACAGGCAGTAGCCCGGCTGTTTGATGGTGACGAAATACACCGCAGCGGCTGTCTACCAGAGCGCCAGCGGGACAGGCAATCAACGCTGGACGCACACACCCAGCGACCCGAATCGCACCGCGGCGGAAAAGGCGAGGATCTCGAGACCGCTCGGGCCGAAGCCGCCGACCGCCACGAAGCCACCGTCGCTCGAGCGGCTGTGCGTCCAGTCGAAGGCAGCGGCGAGCAGCCGCTGGCCGCTGTGGCGGTGCCAGCACAGCAGGTCGAAGGCGGCCTCGACGGCGCTGCGACGCGCGGCAATGCCGCTGCGGCGGCCGGCGAGCGTGCGGAGGGCGGCGTCCTGCGCGCGATAGCTGCGGTTCAGCGTGGCCGGATGCGGAGAGCGCCGTACCAGATACCATCCGGTCACGGGCGTGTCGCGCACGGCGAAGGGCTGGCCGTCGATGGTCCATTCGTCGCGGAGGAGGTAGCCCACCCCGCGGTGCACCTGCGGAGCGAGACCTCCGAGACGCTTCTCCAGTTGCAGCATGGTGAGGGGGCCGTCGGGATCGCGCGCGATGCGCAACACGAGGAGCTCGTTCTCGGCCCGGGCGCTGGCAAGCGCCGCGGAATCGAAGGGCAGGGGGTCGATCGCGGCTCGCTCGTCGGCCGTCAGCAGGCTCAGGGGATCGAAGCCCAGAGCTGCCGCAAGCTCCTCGGGGCCGAGGACGGAGTCCCCGAGAATGGCGCGGGCTTCGGCAAGGCCAGCGATGGTCGTGGACACTGTCATCCTCCGATTTGGAACATCTGCTGCCGCTGGGGGAACTCCCCCGTGCCGAGGCCGTGCCCGAGCGGCTTGTGCTGGACCGCCCGCAAGAGGATCTCGGCGATCTCCTCCCGAGCTGCCCCGCGGCGCAGGGGAGCGCGCAGGTCGAGCTCGTCGTCGCGGAGCAGGCACAGATGCAGCCGGCCGTCGGCGGTGAGCCGCATCCGATTGCAGCTCGCGCAGTACGGGTCGCTGACCGGGCTGATGAAGCCGACCAGGCCGCGTGCCGCTGGCAGACGGAAGAGCCGTGCCTCGTCCGAGGGGTGAGGCGATGCGACCGCGTGGAGGGGACCCAGGGCAGCGACAATCCGCTCGCGCAGGACCGAGGTCGGGACCAGGCCGGCCCGGGCGACCCGAGCGGCCTCCCCCGTCCCGAGTGGCATCGTTTCGATGAATCGCACCTGCCACGGCCGCTCCAGGGTAAGCGCCGCCAGCGGAAGCACATCCTCCTCGTTGATCCCCCGTACGACGACCGTGTTGAGCTTGACGGGCTGCAAACCCGCGGCTTCGGCTGCCTCGATGCCAGCCCAGATCTCCGCGAGGATTCCCCGACGCATCACGCGGCGAAGCCGCGTCGGGTCAAGAGCATCCAGGTGGACATTGACCCGGCGCAACCCGGCGGCTGCCAGGGGGGCCGCGAGCTCAGGAAGACGCATCCCGTTGGTCGTCATCGCGAGGTCGACGACGCCCGGAACCCGCGCGATACGGGCGACAATGTCGACCAGGTCCGCTCGCAGCGTGGGCTCGCCGCCCGTGAAGCGAATGCGACGGAAGCCCACCGCGATGGCCGCCTCGACGACGCGCGCGATCTCGGTCGCGTCGAGCAGCGCCTCCGACGGGCCAAATCGCTCCCCCTGCGTGGGCATGCAGTAGGTGCATCGCAGATTGCAGCGGTCGGTCAGGGAAATGCGGAGATAGTCGATCTCGCGGCCGTGGGCATCCCGCGGCATGGTGGCGGATCTTCGGCGGGCTTCCGCGCGAAGTCAACGACATCGCCAGAGCCCGAGCGCAGGGCCAGGGACCGGCTCAGGCCAGGCGGTCGGCCAGGCCCTCCACCAGCTGGCGCAGAGCCTCCCGGAAGGGACTGGGCGGGAGCCGGCCGAGCCCCTGACATGCCAGGTCGAGATGCTGCCGGGCGCGGGCGGCGACTTCCGCCAGGGCACCGCCCGCGTGGATCCGCGCGATCGCGGCCTCGATATCGCCACGGGTCGGCCGCGCTTGGGTGAAGATCCGCGCCAGCTCTGGATCCTTCGGCAAGCTCAGGACGATCGGGAGGGAGGGATTGCCATCGCGAATATCGATGCCGCGGGGCTTGCCGGTTACGGCCGTGGGTGCGACATCGAGCAGATCGTCGCTCATCTGGAAGGCCAGGCCCACGTGCTCTCCGATCGTCGCCAGCGCGTCGACGACCGCCGGGCTGGCACCAGCGAGATGCGCGGCCGTCCGCGCTCCGACGGCGAACAGGCTGGCAGTCTTCCGCCGGATGATCTCGAGGTAGTCGGTCTCGGTCACCGCAGGATCGCGCCGCTTGCGACCCTGGAGCATCTCGCCTTCCGTCAAGCTCACGCAGGCTTCGGCCGCCCAGCGCACGACCTCGGGCTCGAAGCGGGCGCAAAGCGCGAAGGCACGGCAGAACAGAAAGTCCCCGGCGACGAGCGTGTCCGCGAGGCCGAACTGGCGCAGGGCCGATGGCTGTCCCCGCCGGATCTCGCCGCCGTCGATGATATCGTCGTGGAGCAGCGTCGCCGTGTGAATGAGCTCGAGGGCGACGGCCGCCTCGACGGCATCCTGGCGCCGTTCGCCGTGCCCCGTCGCCGTCGCATGGAAGACGAGCGAGACGACCATGGGCCGGATGCGCTTTCCCCCGGCAGCGACCAGGTGGCGGGCGATCTCCGTCAGGCGTGGCTCCCGCGACACCAGCTCGGCGCTCAAGCGCTGTTCGACCAGCGCGAGGTCCTCGATCACCGGCGGGGGAATAGCCGCGGAGGCGGACGCGGCACGATGCGCGACCGGAACAGTGGCCACGGGCGAACGCTCGGGGAACAGCGCTCCCAAGTCAAGGCAGGACGGGACGTTGCCTCGCATTCGGGGTGCCGATAGGCTCCGCCGCATGCACTCTCCGGACGCCGAGACGGTGCGGGACGCGCTTCGCGCGGTGCTGTTTCCGGGCTTCCGCCGGGACATCGTGACACTCGGCATGGTGGACGATCTTCGGGTGGAGGCGGGGAGGGTCCACGTGCGGCTGCGTCCCGGTACGGAGGACCGCGCACGCCTCGAGGCGCTCGAGCGCTCCGTCCAGGCGGCAGTGCGCACTATCCGGGGCGTTCATGGATGCACGGTCGAAGTGGCCCGCGCGGCAGAGGGCCGGGGGCGCGATCCGTTCAGTGCGCGAGCGGCCATTCCGGGTGTGCGACACGTGGTGGCGGTGTCGAGCGCCAAGGGTGGCGTGGGGAAATCCACCGTGGCCGCGAATCTGGCGCTCGCCTTGGGGGAACTGGCGTCGGGCGTCGGTCTGCTCGATGCGGATGTCTACGGACCGAGCGTGGGGATCATGTTCGGAACCAGTGCGCGGCCGCAGATGCGCGGGGAGCGGCGCATCGCGCCCGTGGAACGTCACGGCGTCAAGCTCGTGTCCATGAGTTTTTTCTTGGACGAGCAGTCGCCGGTGATCTGGCGCGGGCCGATCGTCATGGGCATCGTGCGGCAGTTTCTCCACGATGTCGATTGGGGGACGACCGAATTCCTCGTCGTCGACCTGCCGCCGGGCACGGGTGATGCGGCGCTGACCCTCGTCCAGCAGGTGCCCGTGCGTGGCGCGGTCATCGTCACCACGCCGCAGGACGTGGCGCTGCTCGACACGGGCCGGGGGATCGCGATGTTCGCGCAGGTGTCGACGCCGGTGTTCGGCGTGGTGGAGAACATGGCCGGCTACGTGTGTCCGGCCTGCGGGACGCTCGATCCCGTCTTCGGCGAAGGGGGCGGAGAACGCCTCGCCGAGCATTTCGGCCTTCCCCTGCTGGGACGGGTGCCCCTGCTGCCGGCCGTGCGCGAGAGTGGCGACCGGGGCCTCCCGATCGTGGCCGCGGATCCGGCGCATCCTGCAAGCGAGGCGTTCCGTCGCATCGCCCAGCGAATCGCCGACGCGGCAGGCCGGGCAGCATGAGCCAGCGTTCGGTTGTCATGGTCGGGACCGCGGTGTAGCCTCTGAGCGTCATGTCGACCATGATCACGGAGGAGTGCATCAACTGCGGCGCCTGCGAGCCCGAATGCCCCAATACGGCGATTTACGAGGGCGGGGCGCCGTGGGAATATAATGGCGAGCAGCACCCCGCCCTGGCGCAAGACATCTACTATATCGTCCCCGAGAAGTGCACGGAGTGCGTCGGATTCTTCGATCAGGAGCAATGCGCCGCCGTCTGCCCGGTCGACTGCTGTGTCCCGAACCCGAACGACGTGGAGACCGAGGAGCAGCTGCTCGCCAAGGCCAAGGTTCTCCATCCCGAGCAGCAGTTCGGGGAGACGTTTCCCTCGCGCTTCCGGAAATAATCCCCCGGCGCGAGCTGGCGACCCGTTTACAGTACCGCCCGGCTCCAGTATACGCCTCGACCTCGCGGCGGCCACGGCATGGCGTCGCCGGTCGGGTGAGGCAAGCGTGAAACGTATACGTCTGGCGATCGTTGGCGTCGGGAACTGCGCGAGCAGTCTGCTGCAAGGTCTCGCATTCTATGCCAATGCCGGGCGCGACGGTCGGCCGGCGGTCAATGGCCTGATGCACGAGACGCTCGGGGGCTACCGGCCAGAGGATATCGAAGTGGTCTGTGCCTTCGACATCGACGCACGCAAGGTTGGACAGCCGCTCGAGGTGGCTGCGCTTGCCGCACCGAATGCCACCAGACCCATCTGGCCCGAGCTCCGTTCCTCGAAGGTGGTCGTGGAGATGGCGCCGCTGCTCGATGGCGTGGCGGCCCACATGCAGGACTATCCAGCTGACGAGGCGTTCCGCGTGGCGGACCGCCCGGCGGTCGACGGCGTCGAGGTCTTGCGCCGCAGCGGTGCGGAGGTCCTGGTGAACTACCTCCCGGTGGGCAGCCAGCGCGCGAGCGAATATTGGGCGCGAGCCTGCCTGGAGGCGGGCGTGGCGCTCGTGAACTGCATCCCGGTGTTCATCGCCTCCGATCGCGAGTGGGCAGGCGCGTTCGCTCGGGCACGGATCCCGCTCGTCGGGGACGACGTGAAGTCGCAGGTCGGGGCGACGATCCTGCATCGGACCCTGGCGAAGTTGTTCGCCGATCGCGGGGTCACGCTGGATCGTACCTATCAGCTTAACGTCGGGGGCAACACCGACTTCCTCAACATGCTCGAGCGGACGCGGACCGGCGCGAAGCGCATCTCGAAGACGGAGTCCGTCCAGAGCGTCCTCCCGGCGCCGCTCCCGGCCTCCCAGGTGCATATCGGGCCGAGCGACTACGTGCCCTGGTTGCGGGACAACAAAATCTGCTTCCTCCGCCTGGAGGGACGCGGTTTCGGCGATGCCCCGGTCGAGGTGGAGCTGCGGCTGTCCGTGCAGGACAGCCCCAATTCCGCGGGATGCGTGATCGACGCGATCCGCTGCTGTCGGCTGGCGCGCGAGCGTGGCATTGGCGGCCCGCTGCTCAGCGCCTCGGCGTATCTGATGAAGCGACCGCCCGAACAGCGGGCGGACGACCGGGCGCGGGACGATTTCGAGCGCTTCCTGCGCGGCGAGTTGGAGCGCTGAGCGCGGCGGCAGTCTGTCGGCCCGGCACGGCAGCCGTAGCCGCCGCCGTGATCGGCGTGGCGATCGGCTTGGCGGTTCGGGGGATCGCACGGACGGTGGTCGACGGCGGGGAAGAGGGGCGCGGAGGACCGCTGCTCGGTCGACGCGTGCGTGCGTGGTACCGCCAATGCATGGCGCCCCTGGAGCTCGGCCTCCTCCGAGCTGGGGTGTCGGCAGACCTGCTGACCGCGGCATCCCTCCTGGTCAGCGCAGCCGCTGGCTGGGCTTTCGCGGTCGGGGCGATCTTTCTCGCGGGCTGGCTGACAATGCTGGCGGGGACCCTCGACGTTCTCGACGGCGGGGTGGCGCGGCGAAGCGGCCAGGCGAGTCGGCGCGGGGCGCTCATCGATTCGGTCATCGACCGCTGGGCGGAGTTTCTCACCTTCGCTGGACTGGGGGTCTTCTTTCTGCAGCAGCCGGGTATGCTGGCGGTCGTGGCCGTGGCCGCCTTCGCCGCGCAGATGGTGAGCTATGTCCGTGCGCGGGCCGAGGGGCTGGGCCTTGCGCTGGCGGTCGGCCGGGTGCAGCGGCCCGAGCGCTATGTGGTGCTCGGATTCGGAGCGTGGCTCTCGGGGCTGGCGGCGCATGTGACCTGTCCGTTGCTGGGTCGCCCGACCCACGTCATCCTCGCCAGCGCGGTGGTGATCCTGGCGGTGCTCAGCGTCTGGACGGCCATCGAGCGAAGCTGCTGGGCGGCATCGCGGCTCCGCCAGGAAGACCGAGGACGGTGATCGCGGGCTGGCTGCGCCCCGTGGGCTTCCTGGCCCTGATGCTCGGCTTCGGCCTGCGGCTGGATACCGCCTGGCAGGGCCTGGGCGGCGGGCTGCTCCTCGGCGGAGCGGTGGCCAGCGTTCTCGGGCTGATCGTCCACCGTGGAGACCTGGAGGAGACTGCGGCATGCGGCGACCGCGACCGCAGTGCGAACGCTTTTCCGCCGCCGGAAGAACGGCGATAATGCCGCGCGGGAGGAACGCGACCTGCAGCATCTGGGACGGCTGACCCTCGGGGTCGCGGTGTCGGTCGCGTGCCTGTGGCTAGCCACGCGCGGGACCGACTGGTCTGCCGTGGGCACCGTGCTGCTTGCCGCGAATCCGGCGTGGGCGATCACGGGTGTCGCGGGGGGCGTGCTGGCCATCGCCATCCGGGCGCAGCGCTGGCGCGTGCTCCTGCGACCGATCGGGGCGGTGGGCTTCGAACCGTCCTTCTCCGCGACGGCGATTGGCTTTGGCGCGACGGCAGTGTTGCCGTTCCGGGTGGGCGAGGTGGTGCGGCCAGCGCTGCTCGCCCGGCGGACGGGATTCTCCTTGAGCGCGACCCTGTCGACGGTCGTCTTGGAACGCCTGTTCGATATTCTCCTCGTCGTTGCCTGTTTTCTGGCGTTCTCGCTTCTTTATGCGGTCCCGCCTGCCATGCGTCAGGGGGCGCTCGTGCTCGCGGCCGTGGCTGGAGGGGGCTTCGCCGTCCTGGTGGTGGGGGAACGGCGACGGAGCGCTACCGACCGGGTCGTGCAGCTCCTGCTGCGGCCCTTCCCACTCGTGCTGCGGCGCGCGATCACCGGGGTGGTGGAAGGCTTTCTCCGCGGGCTCGCGGGCGTCAACGATGGACGGACGGTGCTGGGCGTCCTCGCCTACTCGGTGGTGCTTTGGTTGTGCAACGGGCTCCCGTTCATGTTCGCGATGCTCGCGCTCGGGATCGAGGCGCCGCTCGTCCCGGCGGCGCTGGCGACGCTCGTGATCGTGGCGGCGGCCGTGTTCTTGCCGCAGGGGCCCGGCTTCGTGGGGACCTGGCAACTCGGCTGCGTGACCGCGCTGGCGCTCTTCGGCGTGCCGACGGAACAGGCGGTGGGATTCTCGATCCTCACCTGGCTCATGCAGATGCTCGTGTCGGCGGGCACCGGGAGCATCTGCCTGGCACGCCAGGACCTCTCTCTCCGCCAGCTCCTGCGCGAGAACGCCGCTGCAGCACCGCCGGCGAGAGGCGCCGGGTGAGCGAGCTGGCGGGGCGGCGGCTGCTCGTCGCGATGACGGGCGGCATCGCGTGCTACAAGGCGTGCGAGCTTGTGCGGCGCTGTGCGAGCGAAGGCGCGATCGTCCAGGTCGTGATGACTCCCGGGGCACGAGCCTTCGTGACACCGCTGACCCTGCAGGTGCTGTCGGGTCGGGCCGTGGCCACCGAGACCTTCGACCTCGTCGAGGAGGCGACGATCGGTCACATTCGCCTGGCGGACGAGAGCGAGGCGATCGTGGTCGCACCGGCCACAGCCAATGCCATCGCGAAGGCGGCTGCCGGGATCGCCGACGATCTGCTCGGTACGGTCTTGCTCGCGACCCGTGCGCCGGTGCTGTGGGCGCCAGCGATGAACGTGCACATGTGGGAACATCCGGCGACGCAGCGGAACCTGGGGGTGCTTCAGGAGCGCGGGGCATCCGTGGTCGGCCCCGGGACCGGCATGTTGGCCTGCGGCTGGGAAGGGCCGGGGCGCCTCGCCGACCCGGAGGCCATTCTGGAGGCCATTCGCGGTCTGCTGAGCCCCAAGGACTTGGTGGGCGAGCGCCTGCTCGTTTCGGCCGGGCCAACCCGCGAGGCGGTCGATCCCGTGCGCTACCTGTCGAATCGGTCGAGCGGCAAGATGGGGTATGCGCTTGCCCGCGTCGCGCGGCGTCGCGGGGCAGAGGTGACTCTCGTGACGGGTCCGACAGAGCTCCCGGCGCCGGAGGGGGTGCGCACCCTTCGCGTGGAGACGGCCGCGGAGATGGGGGCCGCGCTTGCTGCGGAGTTTCCCCGGGCTACGGCGCTGATCATGGCGGCGGCGGTCGCCGACTACCGCTGCCGGCAGCCCGCGGCGGAAAAGATCAAGAAGCGCGGACCCGTCATGACGCTCGAGCTCGAGCGGACGGCAGACCTGCTGCGCGCGCTGGCAGCCCGAAAAGGCGAGCGCGTGGTGATCGGCTTCGCGGCCGAGACCGGGAACCCCCTTGCGGAGGCACGGCGGAAGCTTCGAGAAAAGCAGCTCGACCTGGTGGTCGCGAACGATGTTACGGCGCCGGGCGCCGGCTTCGGTGCCGATACCAACCTGGTGCATCTGGTCGGCGACGGCTGGACCGAGGCACTGCCCCTGCTCCCCAAGGACGCCGTGGCGGGTCGCATCCTCGACTGGCTCGCTGCGCGTCGGCGAGAGGCAGCGGCTCGGCGGTCCGCTCGAACAGTCAGGCCGCGGCGCCGAGCGCACGCAACTCCGCGCTGATGGCCTCGGGCATGCCTCCGTGCCGTTTGAGCAGCTGGAGCTTGCGGCGCAGCGCGGCTGCACGGGCGAGCGTCTCCTGGCCGGTCGGATCGGCGGCCTGGCACGCGCTGTCTCGCCCGCGCTGCAGGAGATCCCGGATGGCGTCGATGCAGCGGCGATTGAAACTCTCGACCTCCGACGCGGTCAACACGTAGCGGGAGCGCTCGCTGAGGCCGCGGACGACCGCATGCCACTGCTCGAGCCGCTGGACTGCCATCACCGAGTTGAAGATGCGTTTGTTCGTCCGAAAGGAGAAGAGCGTGCGTTCGACCACCCGTTCGACGAGGCGGTCGCAGTCCGCGAAGGCATGGTCCAGCACCTCGCGCAGCAAGCGCCAGCGCTGGCGGGGCTGTGCGGCATCGAAGCGTGCCTCCCAGTACAGGTGCCGGTGGGTCCGGGCCTCGAAGCTCACGACGAGCCGAACCGGGACGTAATGATTGTGGGAAAACACGTCGGCCGCCAGGTGGGAGAGATATCCCCAGGCGAAGGCCTGTTCCCGCTCGCTCTGCGCAGCCTCCAGGAGCTGCCAGCCGACGGGCCAGTAGTGGCAATGCGTGTACAGGCTGCGCGTGTACTTCTTGGCGTGAATGATGTCGGCGGCGATGCAGCCGTAGAGGTACGCGAAGCGATGCCGCCGGAGCATTTCTTGCAGGGCCGGGGCGAGCATGGTAGCGTCCGCGAGCGCCTGCGAGCCGTGGACGAGGTGCGTCACCGGGCCCCACGCGAGCGCATCGCCCGGCAGGCCGAGAACGGCGACGACGATCGGGGCAACCATCCACAGCATCGTCAGCCACAGCCTACAATGGAGAACCAGGGTGCTCAAGGCGGCGTTCACGAGCTGCTCGCGTCGTTGCGCGCGCAGGTCGAATATCGGGCGACGCTCGAGGGCGTCGGTGGATGGCTCCTGAGCTGGTCGCCGTCGCCGGCAGCGAGCGCAGCAGCTGTCGCCCTGGTGCAGCGAACGCAGGACACCGCGCCGGTGGGCACGCTGGAGGAGCTGCGCCAGACGATTGGCGATTGCCAGCGCTGCAAGCTCGCGGCGCACCGAACCCACCTCGTCTTCGGCGTCGGCAACCCGCGAGCACGACTCGTCTTTGTCGGCGAGGGACCGGGGGAGGAGGAGGATCGGCGCGGCGAGCCCTTCGTCGGTCGGGCGGGTCAGCTCTTGACGGACATCATCACGAAGGGAATGGGATTGCGCCGCGAGGACGTCTACATCTGCAACGTCGTGAAGTGCCGTCCCCCCGGGAACCGGAACCCGGAGCCCGACGAGGTCGCCTCGTGCGAGCCCTTCCTTCGGCAGCAACTCGCGTTGATTCGCCCCGAGGTCGTGATCGCGCTCGGGAAATTCGCGGCCCAGACGCTCCTGCAGCAACGGACGCCGATCACGCAGTTGCGTGGGCGGTGGTTCGACTACCACGGCATCAAGGTGATGCCGACCTTTCATCCGGCGTACCTGTTGCGGAACCCGGCGGACAAGCGTCTCGTGTGGGCGGACGTGCAGGCGGTGATGGCCGCGCTGGGCTTGGCGGTGCCACGACGATGAGCCGCGCGGCCGCGGCAGCACGGCTCCTCGCGGCTGGGGTGGTGTTGCTTACAGCGGTTTCCCGGTCGGTCTCCGGGCCCGAGGCGATCGAGGGGACGGCGGCCCGGCCGGTGCTCGCCCGCATCGTGATCAACGGCACCATCAACCCGGCGGTAGCCGAATTCCTCGGCGAGTCGATCGCGCGTGCGCAGAGCGAGGGCGCACTGGCGCTGGTCGTGCAGTTGGACACACCGGGGGGCCTGCTGACCTCGGCACGCGAGATGGTGAAGGCCATCCTCTCGGCGCCGTTGCCGATCATCGTCTACGTCGCCCCGAGCGGGGCGGGGGCGGGATCCGCGGGCGTGTTTCTCACGCTCGCGGCGCACGTCGCGGCCATGGCGCCCGGGACGAGCATCGGGGCCGCTCACCCGGTCGGCGGGCAAGGGCAGGATATCGGGGGGGCACTGGGGGAGAAGATCGAAAGCTTTACCGCGGCGTTCAGCGAGGCCATCGCCCAGCAGCGGGGTCGGAACGTCGAGTGGGCTGTCAAGGCGGTGCGGGAAAGCGTCTCGGCGACAGCCGAGCAGGCCCGCGAGCTCAAGGTGATCGACGTGGTGGCGCGCGACCTCGAGGAGCTGGCAGGCCAGGTGGGCGCCCGGGAGATCGACGTCGCAGGCACCCGACGCACGCTGGCGCTCGAGCAGGCGCGGGGACCCGACGGGCGCTTGCGGGTCGTGGATTACGAGATGCGGCTCGGCCAACGCCTCCTCAACGTGCTTGCCGACCCGAACATCGCCTACCTGCTGCTGATGGCCGGGCTGCTGGGACTGTACGTCGAGTTCACCCACCCGGGATTCGGCCTGCCTGGGGTGGCGGGGGCGATCTGCCTCCTGCTCGCCTTGACCGCCTTGCACGTGTTGCCCGTGAACTACGGAGGGCTCGCCCTGCTCCTCCTGGGTGTGGCCATGCTGGTCGCCGAGGCGTTCTTGCCGACCTTCGGTCTGTTGGGCATCGGGGGCCTGGTGGCTTTCCTCCTCGGGTCGCTGTTCTTGTTTCACGGCGAAGGAGTCGGGATCGCGGTGGCGAAGAGCGTCATCCTCGGCGCCGGGGGCGGCCTGGCGTTGTTCATGCTCCTCGTCGGCACGCTCGTGGTGCGTGCACAGTGGCGTCGGCCGGCGAGCGGCAAGGAAGCCATGGTCGGGGCGATCGGGCTCGTCCGCCAGACGCTCGCCCCCCGTGGCATTGTGCTCGTGCGGGGTGAATACTGGACGGCGGTGAGCGAAGCACCGGTCGCCGAGGGCGAGCCGGTCGAGGTGACGGCCGTGGACGGGCTCGTGCTGCGGGTGCGGCATGCGCCCGGCCGGGCGCCGTCGTGAGGAGAATGACCATGCCTGGAACCCTGACCCTGGTCCTCGTGCTGTTGGCCTTTCTGGCGAGCGGCCTCAAGATCGTTCGCGAGTACGAGCGCCTCGTCGTGTTTCGCCTCGGGCGGCTGGTGGGCGCACGCGGCCCGGGAATCACCTACATCATCCCGGGCATCGAGCGAGCGCAGAAGGTCGATTTGCGCACGATCACGATGGACGTCCCGGCCCAGGACGTGATCACCAAAGACAATATCTCGGTCAAGGTGAACGCGGTGCTGTACTTCCGGGTGGTGCACCCGGATCGCGCGGTGGTCGAGGTGGAGAACTATCTGTTCGCCACCTCGCAGAACGCGCAAACGACCCTCCGGAGCGTGTGCGGCGAAGTCGAGCTGGACGAGCTCCTCGGAGAGCGCGAGACCATCAATACCCGGATTCAGCAGATTGTCGACCAGCACACGGATCCCTGGGGGGTCAAGGTGGTGCAGGTGGCGATCAAGCACATCGATCTTCCCGAGGAGATGCGACGGGCCATTGCGCGACAGGCCGAGGCCGAGCGGGAGCGCCGGGCCAAGGTGATCGCTGCGGAAGGCGAGTATCAAGCGGCGCAGCGCCTCGGCGAGGCCGCGTCCATCATGGCGCGGGAGCCGATTTCTCTGCAGCTGCGCTATCTGCAGACCTTGGTCGAGATTGCGACGGAGAACAGCTCGACGACCGTCTTCCCGGTGCCGATCGACCTGCTCCGTCCGCTGCTCGAGGCGGGTCGCTCCGCCTCCACCGGGAGTGCACGCACGCCGGCGTGAGGCTCGAAGACCTCGACTTCGCGCTGCCGCCCGAGCAGATCGCGCAGACACCGGCTGCCGAGCGGACCGCAGCCCGTTTGCTCGTTCTCGAGCGGACCTCCGGCGCCCTGCACCATCATCGCATCGCCGACCTGCCCCGACTCCTGCGACCGGGAGATCTCCTCGTCCTGAACGATGCGCGTGTCATCCCCGCACGCATCCGCGGGCGCCGCCCCAGCGGTGGGCGTCTCGAGCTCCTGCTGCTGGGGCCCGCGGCGCCCGGCACCTGGGAGGCCTTGGTCCGAGGCCATCCGCGGGTGGGCGAGACAGTCGAGCTGCCCGGTGCCCGCGGCGAGTGGCTGGAAGCGCTCGGGGATGGACGCTGGCGGCTGCGTCTCGAGGTTGGCGAGGATGTGCTCGCGTGGCTCGAACGGGTCGGGGAAGTCCCGCTGCCGCCGTATATTCGCCGGCCGGAGGGCCCCCGCCCCGAGGATCGCCTTCGGTATCAGACCACCTATGCACGAGTGCCCGGCGCAGTCGCCGCACCGACCGCGGGCCTGCACTTCACGGCAGAGCTGTTGGCGGCACTCGCTTCCAGGGGCATCGAGCACGTGATGCTGACACTGCACGTGGGCCCCGGTACCTTCCTGCCCCTCCGCGAGGGGCTGCTCGAGGCGTGCACGATTGCGGGCGAGCGGTACCACATCCCGGCCGTCACGGCGGCGCGCATCGCCGAGACGCGGAGGGCCGGTGGCCGCGTGATCGCCGTGGGGACGACGACCGTGCGTGCGCTCGAGTCGGCAGCGCAGCACGGTCCTGAGGTCGCCGGCACCGGCATGGCGGAGCTGTTCATCCGCCCGGGGTATCGCTTTCGGCTGGTCGATGCCCTGCTGACCAACTTCCACCTGCCGAGGACGCCGTTGCTCGCCCTGGTGGCAGCCCTCGCCGGCTGGGAGCGGATTCGCGAGGCGTACGGCGAGGCCGTTCGCTGCGGCTATCGCTTCTACAGCTACGGCGACGCGATGCTGGTCGTGTGAGCGGGCTCCGCTTCGAGATTCTGGCGAAAGCCCCGGGTGGGGCTCGGCTCGGCCGGCTAACGACCGCGCACGGGGTCATCGAGACGCCGGCCTTCATGCCCGTGGCGACGCAGGGGACGGTCAAGGGGCTCACACCAGCGCAGCTCGCCGAGGCCGGCGCGACCATCGTGCTCTCGAACGCCTACCATCTCGGGCAGCGCCCCGGGATCGAGACAGTGCAGGCGCTCGGCGGCGTCCATGCTCTGCTCGGCTGGCGCGGGCCAGTACTGACCGATAGCGGGGGATTTCAGCTGATGAGTCTCGGGGGACTCGTCCGTGTCGACGATGACGGGGTCAGCTACCGCTCGCATGTCGACGGGCGCGCGGGGCGTTGGCGGCCGGAGGAGGTGGTCGCAGCGCAGGAAGCCCTGGGGGTCGATATCGCCATGTGCCTGGACGACCTCGTTCCGGCGAGTGCCTCGCCCGAGCGTGTCGCCACTGCAGTGCGCCGGACGACGGCCTGGGCGGCGCGGGCACGCGCAGTGCGGAGCCGGGACGACACGGCGCTGTTCGCGATCGTCCAGGGTGGCCTCGACGACGACCAGCGGGCAGCAAGCGCGGAGGCGCTGGTGACCCTCGGATTCGACGGCTATGCGGTGGGAGGCCTGTCGGTCGGGGAGCCTCCCCAGGTGACCGAGCGGATCGCGGCGCTGACCGTGGCCCTGCTGCCGCGCGATCGTCCGCGCTACCTCATGGGCATGGGAACACCGCGCGATTTGCTCACGTTCGCTGCGATGGGCTATGACCTCTTCGATTGTGTTCTGCCCACCCGCAACGGGCGGAACGGCACACTGTTCACCCGGGAAGGCAAGCTCATGATCCGCAATGCTCGCTGGGCGCGCGACCCCAATCCCGTCGAGGAAGGGTGCGCGTGTTACACCTGCCGCCGGTTCAGCCGGGGGGTCCTCCGACACCTCGCGCTCGCTCGCGAGATGCTCGGCGCGACGCTCGCGAGCATTCACAACCTGCACTTCTATCTCCGCCTGATGGCTGCCATTCGCGCCGACGTGGCCTCCGGAACCTTCCCCCAGCGGGCGCAGGCCGCGGCGGGGGTCTGGGCGCTGTCATGAGCGAGGCGTGGGCACAGGCTGGGGCTGCACCGAGCGGGCCGCCGGCCATCTACAACATCGGCTTCATCGTCCTGATGATCGCCATCTTTTGGCTCGTCTTGCTCCGGCCCGAGCAGAAACGACGCCGGCAGCATGCCCAGCTCGTCGCCAACGTGAAGAAAAACGACCAGGTGGTGCTCAGTTGCGGCCTGCACGGCCGTATCGTGGGCCTCGCCGAGAAGACCGTAACCGTGGAAATCGCGCCCCGCGTGCAGGCGGTGTTCGACCGTCAGGCCATCCAGTCCGTGGCGGCCCTGGCGCCCGCGGCCGAGGCGAAGGAGAAGGCCTGATGGGATCGATTGGATGGCGGGGCGGTGCCTTTCTCGCGTTGCTGCTCGCCTCCGCGGTGGTGATCGCGCCGACCTTCGCGAGCGTGCCGGCGTGGTGGCCGTGGCAGCGGACGATTCGTCTCGGGCTCGACCTCCGCGGTGGCACGTATCTCCTCTACCAGGTCGAGGTCGAGCAGGCGATCGACAACGCGGTCGATCGGCGAGCCGGAGAGCTCGAAGCCGAGCTGCGCGAGGCGAACCTGGGCGCGTTCACCGTGGATCGGGTCGGGCGGGAGATCCAGGTGCGGCTTGCGGCGAAGGATCGACGCGCCGAGGCACGGCGGCTCGTGGAGGACCGGTTTCCGGATCTCGTGGTCAGCGAGTCGGCCGGGGGCGAGGCAGCGGATCTCCAGTTGCGACTAGCGGAGCGCGAGCTGAGCAGGCTCCGCGACGGCGCGGTGTCGCAGGCTCTCGAGATCATGCGCAAGCGCATCGACCAGTTCGGCGTGACCGAGCCAACTCTCCAGACGCAGGGCCAGGATCAGATCGTGGTCCAGCTCCCGGGGATCCAGGATCCCCAACGCGCCAAGGATTTGATCGGCCGAACGGCCTTGCTGGAGTTCAAGCTCCTCGCCGAGGGACCGCAGGCGGGTACCCTGCAGGCTCCCGGCCCCGGGATCCAGGTGCTCCCGGGGGATGCCAATGGCGGCGGGCGGACGCAGTATCTCGTCGAGCGCCGGCCGATCCTCACGGGCGACATGATCACGGACGCCAGCGTCCGGCCCGGCGGCGTCGGCGAAGGGTACGCCGTCGACTTCACGCTCGATAGCCGCGGGGCGAAGCTCTTTGCCGCGGCGACGACCCAGCACGTCAGGCGACGTCTCGCCATCGTGCTCGATGGGTACGTGCAGTCCGCGCCCGAGATCCGGGAGCCGATCACGGGAGGTCAGGGACAGATCACCGGCCGATTCCGGATCGAGGAAGCGCAGGATCTCGCCAATGTGCTGCGCCACGGTGCCCTGCCGGCACCGCTCCGGCTCCTCGAAGAACGCACGGTCGGCCCCTCGCTCGGACGAGATTCGATTCGCCAGGGCAGCGTTTCCTTCGTGGTGGCAAGCGTGTTCATCGTCGTCTTCATGCTGCTGTACTATCGTGGCGGCGGGCTGGTGGCGGATCTGGCGTTGCTGCTGAACGTCCTCCTCATTCTCGGGGCCTTCGCTGCCTTTGGCTTCACCCTGACCCTGCCGGGTATCGCGGGACTGGTGCTCACGGTGGGGATGGCGGTGGATGCGAACGTGCTCATCCTCGAGCGCGTGCGCGAGGAGCTGCGGACAGGCAAGGGGGCACGCGCAGCGATCGCTGCTGGCTACGAACGTGCCTGGACCGCCATTCTCGATACCAACGTGACGACCTTTCTCTCCGGGCTCATCCTCTTCCAGTTCGGCTCCGGCCCGGTGCGCGGCTTCGCGGTCACGCTGTGTCTGGGCATCCTGACCACGCTGCTCACGGCGGTGTTCGCCACTCGGGTGCTGTACGATTGGCGCTTGGCGAACCGTCGTGTCACCACGGTGAGCGTATGAAAGCCAAGAGGACTGGCGAAGCGCACGAGGCGGTGCAGCGTGGGGGCGGGCCGGCGGCAGCGCCGGCGACGTTCCTCGCGCTCATTCCCCCCAATCCTGGCATCGACTTCATCAAGCTCTCGCCCGGTATGCTCGTGCTCTCGGCGGTGCTGATCGGGCTGTCGCTGGCGCTGCTTGTCTACCGCGGGGGGCTCAACTACGGCATCGACTTCGCCGGCGGCACGATGGTCGAGGTGCGCTTTCCCCAACCGGTCGCCACGAGCGATGTGCGAGCAGCCCTCGGGCAAGCGGATCTTCGGGGTGCGACGGTCCAGGACATCGGCGGTGGAAGCACCGACTTCCAGGTCCGCGTGCAAGGCGGGGAGACGGAGATGGGCTCGGCTGTTGCCGACGACGTGAGGCGTGGCCTCCAGGCGAAGTTCGGCGAGGGGAGCTTCGACGTCCTGCGGGTGGAAGCCGTGGGACCGAAGGTGGGACGTGACTTGTGGCGACGCGCGCTGCTCGCCGTGCTCGCGTCGACCGTGGTCATGGGCGTCTATCTCTGGGTCAAATTCAACTTCGGGTTCGGCATCGGGGCGGCTGTCGCCCTGCTGCACGACGTGGTGATCACGGTCGGCGCCCTCGCCTTGATCCACCTCGAGTTCGACCTGACCACAGTGGCGGCACTCCTGACGGTCGTGGGGTTCTCGGTGAACGACACGGTCATCATCTTCGACCGGATCAGAGAAACGCGCGCGCGCCTGCGCAAGGAGCCCCTGGAGACGGTGGCGAACCTGGCGATCAACGAAACCCTCTCTCGGACGGTGATCACCAGCGGGACGGCGATCGCCGTGACCGCATGCCTGTTGACGCTCGGCGGGGCGGTCATCCACGGGTTCGCCTTCACCTTGCTGGCCGGATTCGTGATCGGAACCTACTCGTCGATCTTCGTCGCGACTCCCGTCGTCCTCGCGATCGAGCGGCGGCGCGGCCACCGGCGTTGAGCTCTGCGGCGTCGGCCGAGGCGCAAGGGGCCAGCGATCGCGGGACGCCCTGGCCGTGGCGGCGCGACGGGGCTCCGCCGACGGACCTGACCCGGCATCTCGACCGCTTTCCGGCCGGCCGGCTGCTCGCGGCTTTGTTGTGGTGCCGCGGCGTGGAAACGGTTCCGGAAGCGCGGCGTTTCCTGTGCCCGCGGCTCTCCACCGATGTGCGGCCGCCCTGGGTGTTCCCGGCAGTGACAAGGGCCGGCGAGCAGCTCGCCCGGCTCGTGTCGTCGGCCGGTGCTCCCGTGATCATCGCCGCAGCGGGCGGGGCAGACGCCGCGATCGCAGCAGCAGTGTTTGCCGAATGGCTCCACAGCGTCGCCGTGCGAACGGCCATCGGGACGCGCCCGGCCGCAGAGCTTTCCGTCGAGGGCGACCAGATCCGCATCGGCGAGGTCCCGGTTCCAGCGGATGGGACGGAGTCCCCCTGTGCCGCCTCGGGCGTGGCGTTCTACGTGTGTGCCGCTGCGCGGGCCGTGCGGCGAGGGCTCGGCCTGTCGACGGGAATCGCGTTGCGACGCCTGCTCGACTTGGTGGCCTTGGGGACGCTGCTCTCCGGACGGGCGCTGCGCGAGGAAAACCGTGTCCTGGTCTCGGCTGGTCTCGCGCAATGGTCGGCAGGGATACGTCCAGGGCTCGTCGCCCTGGCCAGGATCGCGGGCGTTGACCGCCTCTCCGCTGGGCGAGTCTGCGAGCGACTCGGCCCGCGACTGGTCGCGGCTGCACGGACCGCTCCCGAGGCCGTGGTGCATGCGCTGCTTGCGCCGACGGACGCTGCGGCGGAACGCCTCGCTGCACAGCTCGAGCTCGCGGTCGCCGGGCGTACGATCGGGCCGGCGGTCCGCCCCTCGGACATCGTGCTCGATGCCGAGGTGGATCTCCATCAGCTGACCCGCGAGACGGTCATGGCGCTGGCGCGCCTCGAGCCGCACGGCACGGGGAACCCGGAGCCGGTGCTCTTGGCCCGGGCGGTGGTTCTGGAGAGCGTCCGGCTCATGGGCAGCCCCGCTCGGCCGATGTGGAGGCTCCGGCTGCGGCAGGGCTCGCGCACCTGGCGCGCGATCGCCCGCCACAACCGGGAGCCGGCCCCCGAAGCTGGGGCCCGCTACGATATCGCCTTCACGCCTCGCCTCGGCGGTCCGGCTGCGGGCAGCCGCCTCGAGATCCAGCTCCATGGCTTTCGCCGGCAGACACGGGAAAAACCGTCTCCTGAAGCGTGACCCATCGAAAAACCAGCGTTTATTGACGCGGGATGCCTGCCCTGGTACGAGCGGTCCGACTACGGGGTGAAGCGCAGCTGCCATGTTCGAGCGAGACGACGCCGTCCTGACAAGCCGCGAGGTCGCGGAGATCCTCGATCTCAGCCCGGATACCGTCAACGAGCTGGCGCGGAGGAGCGTCCTGCCAGCCTACAAGCGCGGGCGGCAGTGGCGGTTTCGACGCCACGATGTGGTCTCCTTCGAGCGCGAGCTGCGCGGCCAATCGGCGGCATGAGAACATTCGAGACGGCCAAGACGAGGAGGGCTGTCCCTGGGCCTGCGATCTCGCCTGCAGGATCGCGGGGTTGAGCCCGGAGGTCGTATGGCTGTCGCCAACACCCGTCCCCACGAGAGTGCGCTCTACTACGAGCTCTCGAACGTGTACGATCTCGTTTTCGCGAGGGTCTTTCACCCGCGGATCGTCCGCGTCATTCGCTCGCTCCAGATTCCTCCGGGCGCCCGAGTGCTCGAGCTGGGCGTGGGCACGGGGCTTTCGCTGCACGCGTATCCTGCGCATTGCCGAGTGACGGGGATCGACCTCGCACCCGACATGCTGGAGCGTGCGGAAGAGCGCGTGCGACGACACGGATGGCGTCACGTCACGCTCCAGCACGGCGATGCGCTCGACCTGACCTTCGAAGATTCCAGCTTCGACTACGTGATGGCCTTTCATGTCATCAGTGTCGTTCCCGATCCGCAACGCATGCTAGCCGAGGCGCGTCGTGTCTGCAGGCCCGGGGGCACGATCGTCCTCATCAACCATTTCCGCAGCAATCATCCCACGGTGGCGCGGCTGCAGCGGACGATCGATCCGATCACGCGGCGGCTGGGATGGACGACGACGCTGCACCTGCGCGACGTGCTGGATCGGCGCACCCTGCATGTCGAGCGACAGTGGAAGACCTCGCGCCGATCGCTGTTCACGATCGTGGTGGCGCGAAACCTCAAGTCGCGGGAAGCGGCTCTCGGTGTGGGCTCGACCCCGGTCTGATCGTGCACGGTATCGGCCGCTCAGTGCCGATTGCGACTCGGGGAGCTGACGGGAATCACCCCGCGACGGACGAGCAGGGCTGCCTCGCGGGCGCCGCCATGCGCAAGCCAGCGTCGATAGATCCGCAGCGTGTCCTGTTCGCGCGCGAAGAGTTCTTGGGCGCTGACCTCGCCCAGCACGCGAACGAAGTCGGGGAAGCGATCGGCGAGTTCTTCGAACGAGGCCCGGATGGCCCCGCGCGCGCTCGCCGCCGAGAGCTGCGCGTACGCTGCCCGTCCCAGGGTGGCGTAGTACTCGGGCCCGACGAGACTGCGTTCCAGGCTGTCCACGAACACCCCGGTGATGAACAGCGCGGTATCGGCAACGCGCCGCAGCTTCGCGACGCGCTGCGGCGGGGGTGCCTGCATCGCCTCGAGGTAGTCGATGCCAAGGGGGGGATCGAGGAGATCGGGTCGGCCCGGTCGGGCGAAGCTCTCCAGCAGATTCACGAGGTAGAACTCGGTCGTCGTGAGCGATTCGATGCCGAGGGTCGTCATGGCCCGCTGAACGAGCTCGCGAAACAGGTGTGTCAGGGTGTCCCTCTCGACCATGTGCCGGGATCCTCCGCAGGAGTGGATCGTTGCAAAAACCATGACGTCGAGACGGGCGAAGAGCAACTGGCCGTTTGAAGGGGCTTGGGCGCTCTGGTAACCCCGGCCACTCCTCTGACGCCGATGCCCACGTCGTCTCCCCTCCCTGCAGTGAAAGGCTTCCGGGACGTGCTTCCCGAGGAAAGCCGGCGCTGGCGGCGCCTGGAGACCGCTGCAGCGCAGGTCTTCGAACGGTACGGGTATGGGGAGATCGGCCTGCCCGTGCTCGAGCGGAGCGAGCTGTTCGCGCGCTCGCTCGGCGAGACGAGCGATATCGTCGAGAAGGAGATGTATTCCTTCGTCGATCGGGACGGGACCTCGGTAACCCTGCGGCCCGAGGCCACCGCGTGCGTGGTGCGAGCCTACCTGGAGAGTGGCCTGGTACACCGCGAGCCGGTGTGCCGCTTGTGGTATCGGGGGCCGATGTTTCGGCGGGAGCGACCGCAGAAGGGGCGGTTCCGGCAATTCTCGCAGATTGGAGTCGAGCTGTTCGGGCGGCCCGAACCACTGGCCGACGCCGAGATGCTGGTAATGCTGGCGCAGTACCTGGAGGTCGTGCAGGCGACCGGCGTGGCGATCGAGCTCAACTCTCTCGGAGATCGGGCCTGCCGCCCTGCGTACCGCGAGGCACTCAGAGCGTATGGCATGGCGCATCGCGAGCAGCTGTGCCCGGACTGCCACCGCCGGCTCGAGCGGAATCCGCTGCGGCTCCTCGACTGCAAGGTCGAGACCTGCGCGGCGCTGATGGCGGAGGCGCCGCGCGTCATCGACTTCCTCTGCGATCCCTGTCGGAACCACTTCGACGAGGTCCGTCGCCTGCTCGAGCGCCAGGGCGTGGAGTACCGTCTGGCGCCACGCCTCGTCCGGGGTCTCGACTACTACTGCCGGACGGCCTGGGAGGTGATCGCCCCGGGGCTCGGGGCCCAGAACGCCGTCGGAGGAGGTGGCCGCTACGATGGGCTCGTTGCTGCCCTCGGGGGCCCAGAGCTGCCCGGGATTGGCTTCGCGCTCGGGGTAGATCGGCTGGCGATGATCATTGCGGGCACGGTGGCGGAAGGCCGACTCGACGCGGTAGTGCTTCCCCTGGCGGCGGAAGCGGTCGGGCCGGCGCTCGACCTCGCGACGCGGCTGCGCGCTGTTGGCCTCCGGGTCGGGCTCGAGCCGGCAGGGCGGACGCTGAAGGCGTTGCTCCGATCCGCCGATCGCCAGCGGGCGCGCCAGGCATTGATCCTCGGAGACGAGGAGCTGCAGGCCCAGCGGGCGACGGTACGCGATCTCGAGCGCCGGATCGATCGGCCGCGAGCGGTCCCGCTCGCGGCCTCCGGGACGGAGCTGCTTCGTGCGCTCGGGGTCGAGGGGGAGGGGGTCGTGCCGTGAGCATGCCGCTCGATTCTCCTGGGCGCTGGCGGCGGACGCAGCTCGCCGGCGAGCTGCGCGACGGCGACGTTGGCCGCGAGGTGGTGCTGTGCGGCTGGGTGGACAGCTGCCGCGATCACGGCGGCGTCATCTTCATCGATCTTCGAGATCGCTCGGGCATCGTCCAGGTGGTCTGCGACCCGGCTGACAGTCCCGAAGCGCACGTCCGAGCGGGTCTCGTGCGCTTCGAATGGGTGCTCGGGGTGCGCGGGACCGTCCGTCCGCGTCCCGCGGAGACCGTCAACGCCGATCTGGCCACCGGCCGGATCGAGGTCCGGGCGTGCGAGGTCGCCATCCTGAACACGGCGCGCCCGACACCGTTCCCGCTGAACGATGCGGCGGAGGTCAACGAGACCACGCGCCTCAAGTACCGCTACCTCGACCTGCGCCGCCCGGAGATGCAGCGGACGCTTCGCCTGCGGCACGAGGTCGTGCGGCAGATCCGACAATACCTGCATGAGCACGACTTCATCGAGGTCGAGACCCCGATTCTGACGCGATCGACGCCGGAGGGGGCGCGCGATTACCTGGTGCCGAGCCGCGTCCAGCGGGGGACCTTCTTCGCCCTCCCGCAGTCTCCGCAGCTCTTCAAGCAGATCCTCATGGTGGGCGGGATCGATCGCTATTACCAGATCGCCCGCTGCTTCCGCGACGAGGATCTTCGCGCTGACCGCCAGCCGGAGTTCACGCAGATCGACCTCGAGATGTCCTTCGTGGCGCGGGAAGATGTGATGGCGCTGGTCGAGCCGCTGGTCGCGGAGCTCTTTGCGCGCGTGCGCGGGCGCGCCATGCGGCGCCCGTTCCCGGTGCTGTCGTGGGCCGAGGCGCTCGCTCGCTACGGCACCGATCGGCCCGACCTGCGGGTCAGCCTCGAGTTGCGCGACCTGTCGGACTGTTTCGCGGGGACGCAGTTTCGGGTCTTTGCCGAGGCACTCGGATCGGGCCTCCGGATTCGGGGGCTGGCGGTCCCCGGGGGGGGCGAGCTTTCCCGCAGGGAGCTCGACGACCTGGTGGAGTTCGCACGGCGAGAGGGCGCACGTGGTCTGACCTGGATTCGCGTCGGCAGCGACGGCTGGCAGAGCCCGGCCGTGAAATTCCTCTCGGAGAGCGAACGCGAGCGGTTGACGGCCGCCACGGCGCTGGCACCGGGCGATCTCCTCGTGATGCTCGCGGAGGCGGACGCACAGGCCCTGCCGATTCTGGCGCAGCTGCGAGTGCGGCTGGGCGAGCGCGTTGGGCGGGTGGACCGGCAGGAGGATCGCTTCCTGTGGGTCGTCGATTTCCCGCTCCTCGAGCGTGATCCGGAAGCCGGCCGCTTTGTCGCCGTGCACCACCCATTCACGGCGCCGCACGAGGACGACCTCGATCGGCTCGAGTCGGATCCGCTCGCGGTCCGTGCCCAGGCCTACGATCTCGTCCTCAATGGCACGGAGCTTGGCGGAGGAAGCATCCGGATCCATCGTCCTGACGTGCAAGAGCGCGTCCTGCGCCTGCTGGGCATGCCGGAGGCCGAAGCACGGACGCGGTTCGGGTTCCTGCTCGATGCACTCGCCTACGGCGCGCCACCCCACGGGGGCATCGCCCTGGGGCTCGACCGACTGGTCATGCTGCTCGCCGACGTTCCCTCTATCCGCTCGGTCATCGCCTTTCCCAAAACACAGCGTGCCAGCTGCCCTCTCACCGACGCTCCAGCCCCCGTCGATCCGGCCCAGCTGCGCGAGCTGGGGATTCGGCTCGTCGATACCTGAGGGGGCGCCGGGGCAGCCCGGGAGAGGCGGGCCGGCGGTGCCTCAGAGGATCGAGTCGAGCGAACCCGTTGCCATGCCGACGGCGGCGGCGACGCCGGGGTGCATGACCTGCCCGTCGAGCACGTTGATGGCGGTGCGCAGGGCCGGACGCCGTCGCACGGCCTCCGCTAGACCATGGTCGGCGATCTCCAGCGCATACTCGAGCGTGGCATTCGTCAGCGCGTGCGTCGAGGTGTGCGCCACGATGCCGGGCATGTTCGTCACGCAGTAATGGACGACCCCTTCCTCGATGAAGGTGGGTCGCGCATGGGTCGTCGGGCGCGCAGTCTCCACGCAGCCGCCCTGATCGATCGAGATGTCCACGATGGCCGCGCCCGGACGCATGGAGGCCACCAGACTGCGGGAGATCAGCCGTGGTGCTCGCGCGCCAGGAATGAGAACGGCACCGATGACGAGATCGGCGCGTCGGACTTCCTCCTCGATCGTCGCCCGGTTCGACATGAGCGTGGTCAGGTGCCCCCCGAGGATGTCGTGTACGTAGCGAAGCCGGGCGGGGTCGATGTCCAGCACCGAGACCGCGGCGCCGATACCGACAGCGGCCTGGCACGCCGAGGTGCCGGCCATCCCCGCGCCCAGAATGACCACCTTGCCGGCGCGAACGCCGGCTGCGCCCGAGAGCAGCACGCCACGTCCCCCATTCTGCGCCTCGAGACACCAGCCCCCGACCTGCACGGCCAGCCGGCCGGCGATCTCGCTCATGGGAGCGAGTAGGGGGAGCGAGCCATCGGCCAGCTCCAGGGTTTCGTAGGCCAGAGCCCGGACGCGGCGCTCGAGCAGCAGCCGCGTCAGCGCCGGATTCGCTGCGAGGTGAAGATACGTGAACAGCACCTGGTCGGCGCGAAGCAACGCGTACTCGGCCGGCAGCGGTTCCTTCACCTTCAGAATCAGCTCGGCACGCTGCCAGAGGGTCGGAGCGTCAACGAGCGTTGCCCCGTTTTCCGCGTACAGGGCATCGGGCAGACTCGAGCCCGCGCCCGCACCCCGCTCGACGAGGACGCGGTGTCCGTGCGCCACGAGTGCGGCAACGCCGATCGGTGTGAGGGCTACCCGGCGCTCTTCTTCCTTGATTTCGCGTGGCACACCCACGATCATGCCGCGACCCTAGCAGATCCCGGAAAGGGCGTCTTGCCTCGGTGCTGAGCGGCTCGATAAAAGCTCGCTCAGCGCGTGGTGGCACGGACGATCGACGGCAGGGCGGTGGCGGCAGTTGTGCGTGACGAGGTGCGCGAGCGGGTGCGCCGTCTTGCCGAGCGGGGCGTGGTTCCGGGACTCGCTACCGTGCTGGTCGGAGACGATCGACCCTCGGCGACCTACGTCGCAAGCAAGACCCGGGCCTGCCTCGAGGTCGGGATTCGTGCTTTCGGCCACCGGCTCGCCGCTGGGGTGTCCCAGGACGAGGTCGTGGCGCTGGTCCGACGGCTCGGCAGCCATCCCGAGGTCCACGGGATCCTCGTCCAGCTGCCTCTCCCGGCGGGCATCGACTCGGGGACAGTCCTCGCGGCGATTCCACCGGTGAAGGACGTCGACGGGCTGCATCCGGAAAACCAAGGCCGATTGCTCGCCGGTCTCCCTGGCCTGCGGCCGTGCACCCCGCTCGGCGTACTCCGCCTCCTGGACGCGATCGGCTGTGAATTGCGCGGTGTGCAGGCAACGGTCGTGGGACGAAGCGTGCTCGTGGGTAAGCCGCTGGCCTTGCTGCTGCTCGAGCGTCATGCCACGGTCACGATCTGTCATTCGCACACTCGCGGGCTGGCCGGTGAAGTCGAGCGCGCCGAACTGCTGGTCGCGGCGATCGGTCGCGAGGGGTCGATCCGGGGGGAGTGGATCCGACGGGGCGCGGTGGTGATCGACGTCGGGATCAATCGGACGGCCGAGGGGCAGCTCGTGGGTGACGTCGAGTTCGAGGCGGCAGCACAGCGCGCGTCGTGGATCACACCGGTGCCGGGCGGCGTCGGGCCCATGACGGTGGCCATGCTGCTGGCGAACACCGTCGCGGCAGCGGAAGGCGCAGTGGACGGGGGCGCCCCGTGACACTGCGCCGCACGCCGCTCCATGAGCGACATGACGCGCTCGGGGCGCGTTTCGGGCCCTTCGCTGGCTGGGAGCTGCCGATGGCGTATACGACGGCTGCCGCGGAGCACCGGGCTGTGCGGGAGCACTGCGGGCTCTTCGACGTGAGCCACATGGGCGTGCTCGAGCTGCGCGGGCCGGCTACCCTCGCCAGCGGCCAACGGCTGCTCGTGAACGATCTTGCCCGGCTGGGCGATGGCGATGGGCAGTACACGCTCATGTGCAATCCGCACGGGGGGGTGGTCGACGACCTCATCGTGTTCCGCCTGCACGAAGAGCGTTTGGTGCTGGTCGTCAATGCGGCGAACGTGGCGACCGATATCGCGTGGATCCGGGAGCATGCTGCTCGGGGTGTGGAGGTCGACGATCGCAGTGGCAGGAGCGTCCTGTTGGCCTTGCAAGGACCGGACGCAGAGCGTGCCCTGCGCCCGCGGACCTCGCTGGCCGTGGACACCTTGCCGCCCTTCGGCATTCGCGCGGGAACGGTCGCAGGACACCCCGCCCTAGTGGCGCGGACGGGCTATACCGGTGAGGATGGCTTCGAGATCCTGGTCGAGGCGACCGACGCTGCAGCAGTGTGGGACGCGCTCCTCGATGGGGTGCGGCGACAGGGGGGGCTTCCGGCCGGGCTGGCGGCGCGCGATACCTTACGCCTCGAGGCTGGGCTTCCGCTTTACGGGTTCGAGCTCGATACGACGACGACGCCGCTGGAGGCAGGGCTGGGGTGGGTGGTGAAGCTAGGCAAGGGCGAGTTTCTCGGACGCGAGGCGTTGTCGCGGCAGGTCGCGACCGGGGTCGGGCGCAGCCTCGTCGGATTGCAGATGGAGGACGCGGGCGTGCCGCGCCACGGCCAAGCCGTGTGGATCGATGGAGCACCGGCCGGCGTGGTGACGAGCGGCTGTCGTTCGCCTACGCTGGGGGCGTTCATCGGGATGGCCTACGTTCCCCCCGCCGCGACACGACCAGGTACGCCGATCGAAATTGCGATGCGCGGACGGCGACTGCCGGCGCGTGTGGCCAGCCGTCCATTCTATCGGCGAGTCGGAAGGGAGAAGCACCATGCACGTGCCTGAGGATCTGTATTACACGCGCGATCACGAGTGGCTGCGCGTGGACGGTGCCGAGGGAACCGTGGGGATCACCGACTTCGCGCAGGGGTCGTTGGGCGACGTGGTCTTCGTGGAGCTGCCGAAGGCGGGCACCATCCTGCAACAGGGAGAGCCCTTCGGCGTGATCGAATCGAACAAGACCGTCTCCGACCTCTTCGCGCCGGTGAGCGGTCGGGTCGTGGCCGCGAACGACAGCCTGCGCGAGCACCCTGAGGCGGTCAATCAGGATCCCTACGGCGCCGGGTGGATCGTGCGGATCGCGCTGGAGGAGCCGGCGGAGGTGCGCAACCTTCTCGATGCGGCCAGCTACCGCGAGCACCTCGCACGAGAGCAACGCCCGTGAGCGCGTACACCCCACACACCGCCGCGGACATCGCGGCGATGCTGGCTGCTGTGGGGGCGGGATCGCTGGATGACCTGATCGCTCAGGTTCCCGCGAGCCTACGAGCCCGAGCCCGGGTGGACCTCCCGGCGGGGTGCAGCGAGCCGGAGCTACGGGCGCGCTTCGCCGCGCGGGCATCGCGCAACAGCGGAGCGGAGAGCGTGGCGTTCTTGGGTGCAGGCGCCTATCCCCATCACGTACCGGCGGTGGTGAACCACATCCTCCTGCGATCCGAGTTCGCGACCGCCTACACCCCCTACCAGCCCGAGGTGAGCCAGGGGACGTTGCAGGCGATTTTCGAGTTCCAGACATTCGTCGCCCTGCTGCTCGGCCTCGATGTGGCGAACGCCAGCATGTACGACGGGGCATCCGCACTGGCGGAGGCCGTGCTCATGGCGCATCGCCTGGAGCCGAAGCGTCGTCTCGTAGCGGTCGCCCGCTCGCTGCATCCGCACTACCGGGCGGTGCTCGCGACGTACCTCCGCGGACTCGAACGCCTCGAGGTCCGCGAGATCTCCTGGGCGGACGATGGACGTCTCGACCGGGGCGCCCTCGACGCCGTGCTCGGCGAGAGCCTGCTCTGTGTCGCTGTCGGACAGCCGAACGTTTTCGGGGTGCTCGAGGATGTCGCCGCGCTCAGCGCTCGGGCGCATGCGGTGGGGGCGCTCGTGGTGAGCGCGACGCCTGAAGCGCTCGCCTTGGGACTCGTGCGCTCGCCCGGCTCGAGCGGTGCCGACATCGCCGTCGCCGAGGGGCAGAGCCTGGGGTTGCCCCTGTCCTACGGTGGGCCAGGGGTCGGGTTGTTCGCGACCCACGAGCGCTTCGTGCGCTTCATGCCTGGCCGGCTGGTCGGAGAGACGGTCGACGCCAACGGCCGGCGCGGGTACGTGCTCACGCTCGCTACGCGCGAGCAGCATATCCGCCGCGAGCGTGCGACGTCCAACATCTGTACCAATCAGGGGCTCTGCGCGCTTGCGGTGACCGTATACCTGTCGATGCTAGGCCGACAGGGGCTGCGGCGCCTCGCCCGGCGAAACTACGATGCCGCGCATGCCGTGGCTGCTCGGCTGGGCGAGATCGGCGCCGAGCGACGTTTCGCTGCGCCTTTTTTCAACGAGTTCGTGATACGCGCACCGCAGGTCGTCGCTCGCTGGGAGCAGCTCGCCCGCGAGGGGCTGATCGCAGGGTTTCCCCTGGGATGCTGGTACCCCGAGCTGCAGGACTGCCTGCTGGTCTGTGTGACGGAGATCCACACGCCCGCGGAGATTGACCGGCTCGTGGACGCGATGCGCGCACGCGCCGAGGGACACGTCGGCGGGAGGAGCGGGGCATGCTGCTTGACGAACCCCTGATCTTCGAGCGCGGTGCCCCTGGGC